>Ga0209692_10000292_pt1 | contig 146158 bp, 111 predicted proteins | sample tdDd472_FD_187129 | JGI IMG/M metagenome (GOLD analysis project Ga0209692, IMG submission 187129) | Marine sediment microbial communities from the Atlantic coast under amendment with organic carbon and nitrate - tdDd47.2 (SPAdes)... | ecosystem: Environmental > Aquatic > Marine > Coastal >... | reverse complement strand
CGGGGTGGACCTGTCGCCCCTGGACATGCAGGTGATCGAGGAGAAGGGCGTGTGGCTCATCCACTGCGGTCGCTCCAACATGAACAACGGCGTGGGGCGCGCCCCGGTGGACCGCTTCCCCGCGAAATGCGGCCTGGGCACCGACGGCCTGGACGACAACCTCTGGGGTGAACTGCGCACCACCCACTTCCGCGGCAACGAAGGCGGACGCGGGCCCCTGGGCCACGCCGGTGCCGCCCGCTTCTGGTTGGGCAATTACCGTCTGGCCCGCGAAATCTTCGGCGAACCCTTTGGCAGCCTGGACGTCGGCGCCCCCGCCGACTTCATCATTCTCGATCATTTCCAGAAGACGCCCCTGACCAGCGACACCTGGCTCGGACATCTGCTGTACGACTTTCACCCCTGGGACATCCACGCGGTCTACGTGGGAGGCAAGCGGGTTTACCGCAACGGAGATGCCGCCCCCGTGGACGCGACCCGCTTGCAGGACACGGCCACGCGCATGTGGAAATCCATGGGCTGGCGAAACTAAGGATTACAGAAAACATGACTGACAACAGGATCATGGCCCGGGCCAAAGAGCTCGAGGGCGATCTCATTGCCTTCCTGCGCGACATCGTCGCCATTCCCAGCCTCAGCGGCCAGGAAGAAGCCGTCGTCCGGCGCATCGGCGCCGAAATGGAAAAGGTCGGTTTCGACGAGGTGAAGTTCGACGGACTGGGCAACGTGCTCGGCCGTATCGGCGACGGCCCCCGCGTGCTGGCCTTCGACGCCCACATCGACACCGTGGACGTGAGCGACCCCGACCAGTGGGACTTCGACCCCTTCACCGGCAAGCTCGAAGACGGCAAGGTCTTCGGCCGGGGCGCCGTGGATCAGAAGGCCGGCATGGCCGGCATGGTCTACGCCGGCGCCATCCTCAAGGAAATGGGCCTGCTGGACGGGCTGCAGATCTGGATGGTGGGCAGTGTGATGGAAGAGGACTGCGACGGCCTGTGCTGGCACTACATCCTGCAGGAGAAGGTGCTCACCCCGGAACTGGTGGTCTCCACCGAACCCACCGGCCTGCGCATCCACCGCGGCCAGCGCGGCCGCATGGAAATTCGCGTGCGGGTGAAGGGCCGCAGCTGCCACGGCAGCATGCCCCACCTGGGCGACAACGCCGTCTACAAGATCGCGCCGGCCATCGGGGCCATCGAAAAGCTGAACGACCGCCTCAAGGAGGACGCCTTCCTGGGCAAAGGGACCTGCACCATCAGCTGGATCGGGTGTCAGACACCCAGCCTGTGCGCCGTGCCGGACGAGGCCGAGTTCCACATCGACCGCCGCCTGACCATCGGGGAAACCAAGGAATCCGCCGTGGCGGAAGTCGAGGCCGCCCTGCGCGAAGCCGGCGTCGAGGCCGAGGTCTTCACCCTCACCTACGAGGAAAAGGCCTGGACGGGGCTGGTCTATCCCATGGAGAAGTACTACCCCACCTGGGTGCTGGACGCCGAACACCCGGCCCTGGCCGCCGGTCAGGCCGCGTTCCGGGACATCACCGGCCGCGAGGTGGAAGTGGATCGCTGGACCTTCAGCACCAACGGCGTCACCATCATGGGGCTGCACGGCATTCCGGTGCTGGGATTCGGTCCCGGCCTGGAAAAGATCGCCCATACCGCCAACGAGTGGGTGCCGGTGGACGACGTGGTCACCGCCTGCGCCTTCTATGCCGCGTTGCCCGGAAAGCTGTCTCAGGGAGGCCTTTGATCCCCGATTGCCAGGATTACTGTAATTTGTTATAATTCTTGCGGTAATCTAATCCACTGAAACCCGCCGGGCGCCCGGTCCGGCGGAGGGAGTCTGTGATGAAATTAGGGCGAATCCTCGCTTTCCTGTGGCTTGTCCTGGCCGGCCCGGTCATGGCCCAGACAGCGGATCTCTTTATATCAGAATATGTTGAGGGCTCCGGCAACAACAAGGCCCTGGAGTTCTACAACGGGACCGAAAGCCTGCTCAACCTGGGCGACTACGTGCTGGAACGGTACTCCAACGGCACCCTGACCCCCTTTCCCATCAGTCTGCCCGCGGTGACCCTGCCCCACGGTGAAACCTTTGTGATGGTCTACACCCAGGCCGACGCCACCCTGCTGGCCTATGCCGACCAGACCGATGCCAACCTGAACTTCAACGGGAACGATGCCCTGGTTCTGCGTCGGGGCGCGGTGGTCGTGGACAGTATCGGCCAGGTGGGCTTCGACCCCGTCACCGGCTGGACCTGCGCCAGCGGGTCAACCCTGAACACCACCATGCGGCGATTGTCGGCGGTGTGTGCGGGGGATACCGACCCCTTCAACCCCTACAATCCCTGTGCCGGATTCGGGTTCTTTCCCAGCGACGCTTTCGACGGTCTGGGCGACCACTTCGCCGACTGCAGCAGCGTGGCCGTGGAGCGGGCCGACTGGACCCGGGTGAAGGCGCTTTACCGCTGATACCGAACGGCGACCCGGAACCGTCCGTCCTCCGGGACGGACGGTTTTTTTTGAACTTGGCCCCGGAGGGCCTGACGGCCTATTTTTGCAGGCCGGATTCTATTTGGCGGTCCGCCTATGTCGGCCGGCCGTATGTGAAAGAAGGAAAGACCATGAGCAAGCCTTTGTATGGACGAGATTTCATTACCACCCAGGACTGGTCCAACGACGAGATCGAACTGCTGCTGCAGACCAGCTGGGACCTGAAGCGTAAATTCTATCGGGACGAGCCCCACGCCCTGCTGCGCGACAAGACCCTGTTCACCATGTTCTACGAGCAGAGCACGCGCACGCGCAACAGCATGGAAGCGGGCATGACCCAGCTGGGCGGCCACGCCCATTTCCTGTCCCCGGACAAGCTTCAGCTCAGCCACGGCGAAACCGCCGAGGACACCGCCCGTGTGCTCAGCCGCATGGGTCACGGCATCGCCATCCGCAACTGCGACTGGGGCCTGGGCAACAAGTTCATGCGCAAAGTCGCCGAAATCAGCAGCGTGCCCCTGATCAACCTGCAGTGCGACCTGTACCATCCCTGCCAGGCCGTCGCCGACCTGATGACCATCCGCGAAAAGTTCAACAACGAGATCCGCGGGCGGAAATTCGTGGTGAGCTGGACCTACGCCCCCAGCTACGTGCGTCCCATCAGCGTGCCCCACTCCGAGATCCTGCTCATGACCCGTTTCGGCCTGGACGTGACCCTGGCCCACCCGCCCGAGTTCAAGCTCCAGCCCGAGATCATGGCCCAGGCCGAGGCGAACGCCCGCAAGAGCGGCAGTTCCTTCGAGGTGGTCGACGACATGGATGCCGCCTTCGAGGACGCCCACATCGTCTACCCCAAGAGCTGGGGCTGCCTGGTCACGGAGCCGGATCGCGCGGCCGCCGTCCAGCACATCGAGAAGTATCCCGACTGGGTGTGCAACGAGGAGCGCATGGCGCTGACCGATCCGAACTCCATCTACATGCACCCGTTGCCCGCCAGCCGCGGCAGCGAGGTGACCGATGGCGTCATTGACGGTCCCCACTCGGTGGTGTGGGACGAGGCGGAGAACCGTCTGCACACGGCCAAGGGCCTCATGGCCCTGACCATGTAGGCGCGCCATGAGTCACGGCGCGCCCCTGCCTTCCGTTCTATGGAACCCCGCGTTCCAGGGATACCGCTGCGTCCTTTGCGGCGGTGCTCAGCCTGCCGAAGCCCGGGTGTTCGTCTGTCCCGCCTGCGGGGTGGACGGCATCCTGGATCCAGTGCTGGACCTGTCGAATGTCCGGCCGCGTTTCGGAAACAACGGCGATTTGTGGGATTTCCAGCCCCTGCTGCCGGTGGAGCCCGAGGCGGCGCATCCGGCCTGGTCAGTGGGCGGCACCCCCGCCCAGCCGGCGCCCCGGCTGGCCGATCACCTGGGCGTGGCGCGCCTGACCCTGAAGAACGACACGGTCCTGCCGTCGGCGAGTCTCAAGGACCGGGCCGCCGCCGTGGCCATCGCCCATGCCCATCACCTGGGTCTGTCTCACCTGGCCTGTGCGTCCACCGGCAACGCCGCAGCCAGCCTGGCCGTGCTCGCGGCCCGGGCGGGATTCGGCGCCAGCATCTTCGTACCGGCGTCCGCCCCCAAAGCCAAACTGGCCCAGCTGCTGCTGCACGGGGCCGACGTGGTCACCGTGGACGGCACCTACGACCAGGCCTTCGACCTGTCCATCGCCCGCCTGGCGGAAGAGGGCTGGTACAGCCGCAACTGCGCCCACAACCCGTTGCTCGTGGAAGGCAAGAAAACCGCGGTGCTGGAGCTGATCCGCGACCTCACCGACGACTTCACCGTGCCGAGCGCCGTGCCCGACGCCGTGTTCGTGCCGGTGGGCGACGGCTGCATCGTCTCCTCCACGGCCAAGGGTCTGCTGGAACTGTACGGGCTGGATCTCATTCCGCGGGTGCCCCGGGTGATCGGGGTGCAGGCCGACGGCGCGGCGCCCCTGGCCCGGGCCTGGGCTGCGGCGTCCGATCCGGCAGGTATGACCGGCGCGCAGATCAACGCCGCCATCGTTCCGGTGATTCCCGACACCGTGGCCGACTCCATCAGTGTGGGCGTGCCCCGCAACCGGATCAAGGCCTGGCAGTATGTGGCCCGCACCGGCGGGGCCTTCCTGAAGGTGCCCGACGCGGATATTCTCCAGGCCATCCGCAACCTGGCCGGCCTGGCCGGCCTCTTTGCCGAGCCCTCCGGCGCCACGGGATGCGCCGGAATCGGCCCGGCCCTGGCCGCCGGCCTCATTTCCCCGTCGGACTCGGTGGCCGTTCTGGTCACCGGCCACGGATTGAAGGATCCGGAAGCGGCCCTGCCCGGCTTGAAGCTTCCCGTGCCCGTTCCGCCTCTGACATAGATAGGATAGACCATGCGAGCCCTCTGGATTACCCTGCTGCTCACTCTTTTCGCCGGTATCGCCCTTGCCGATCCGCCGCCCGGCTACTACGACTCGGTGGACGACAGCAACGGCGAAGCGCTGAGGCGCACCCTGCACAACCTCATCCGGGGCCACACGCGGTTTCCCTACACCTCCAGTTCCACCGATACCTGGGACATCCTCGAGGAAGCGGACCAGAACCCGGCCAACCCCGGTGAGATCCTGGACCTGTACCAGAACCGGACCTTCACCAAGTTCGGCGGCGGGGAAGGCCCTTATAACCGCGAGCACAGCTGGCCCAACAGCTATGGGTTCAGTTCCAAGGGCGACACCGCCTACACCGACTGCCACCACCTCTTCCTGTGCGATATGGAATACAACGGCGCGCGTGGCAACGACCCCTTCGGTCCCTGCGAAACCTCGTGCACGACCTACGCCACCGACGTGAACGACGGCCAGGGCGGCTCCGGCCAATCCAACTTCAGCGGATTCGGAATGGGCACCGATGTCTGGGAAACCTGGATCGGCCGGCGCGGCGATGTGGCCCGGGCCATGTTCTACATGGATGTGCGCTACGAAGCGGGCGGGTCGGTGGATCTGCGACTGACGGACAATGCGGCACTCATCGCTTCCAGTGACGGACCGGTGGCCTACATGGGACTGCGGGCCACCCTTCTGCAATGGCACGTCGAGGATCCCGTGGACGACCGCGAACGCCGTCACAACGACGTGGTCTACAGTTATCAGGGCAACCGCAACCCGTTTGTGGATCATCCGGAATGGGTGGATACCCTGGTGCCCGTGCAGAAGACCTCGCTGGGCGGCATGAAGGCCCTGTACCGCTAGCCGACCGTCAGGCCCGTCGCACGATGCGGCGGGCCACCCCCGACACCACGTCTCCCACCAACACCAGCAGGGCGCCGGCCAGGATGAAGAACAGCATGTCGTCGTAGCGGTTGCCGGCGCGGGCCTGGGTCAGCCAGAAACCGAGACTCGCCATGCCCAGCATGCCCAGCACCGTGGCCTCGCGCACACAGGTTTCCCAGCGGTAGAAGAAGTAGAGCAGGAAGCGGGGCAGCGACAGGGGAAAGATCGCCCCCAGCAGGATCTGCCAGCGCGAGGCGCCCAGGCCGCGCAGGGCGCCGGTGGCCTGGTCGTCGGTGTTCTCGATGACCTCGGCCGTAAGCTTGCCCAGAATGCCCGCGTTGTGCAGGGCCAGGGCCAGCACCATGGGCCAGGGCGACGGCCCCAGCAGAGCCAGCAGCAGAAACGCCCACAAATACTCCGGCACCGAGCGAAGGAAGACCAGCACCACCCGGGTCAGCCAGACGAGGGATCGCCACAGGCCGGACTCCACCGGGCCGGCGGGTTTGCCGCCCGCCAGGAACGGCCGGGGGTGGGCAAAATTCCGTGCCGCGGGCAGGGCCAGCAGAAACCCCAGGCAGCCCGCCAAAACAATGGCCGCCACACTGATGGCCAGGGTGGTCAGCAGGGCCTCCTGGCCCTGGCGCTGCCAGAGGTCCGCCGCCCAGCCAAAGGCCACGTCCCAGTTCCAGCTCTGGTCCCGCAACGGCCACGGGCGCATCTCGGCGAGGAACTCGCGGGCGCCGGACAACCGGGCGGTCGTCAACCACCCCGAAACGCCGAACGGCCCGAACAGCCAGCTGGCCAGGATGATCCCGCCCAGGGTCAGGTTGCTGTAGATCACGAACGGTCGTCGTGGCCGTTCCGCCCGCAGACGGGCCACTTCCGCCGCGCGGCTCATGACAGCACCGCCTGACGCAGACGACCACTCCAGGCGTCCACCAGCAGGATCAATCCGAAGAGCACGTACAGGTGGGTCCAGACTTCACCGTAGTGAAGGTTTTCGAAGGACGCGGAAATGTGGTAGCCCAGGGTGGGAAAACCGAAAAACCCCATCACGGCCGAAGACCGCAGAGCGCATTCGAAGCGGTAGAAGGTGTAGGCCAGCATGTCCGGCACCGCCCGGGGCACGCCTCCGAAACAGAGGGCTTGCAGGGGCGACGCGCCCGCCAAAGCGAGGGCATGGGACGCGTCGCGGGGCGCTTCCTCCACCATCTCGGAAAAGACCTTGGCCAGGGTGCCGCTGTAGGGAATGGCGATGGCGATGACGGCCACCAACTGGCCCGTGCCCAGGGCCGCCAGCAGCAGCACCGCCCACACCAGTTCGTGCACCGAGCGCATGAGGGTGATCAGGCCACGGGCCAGGGCCGTCACCAGGGGAAAGGCCCGGCGCGGCACTCCCGGTTGGTCCCACCAGGCGCTGGTGGCCAGGAATCCCAGTACGGACCCGCCCACGATGGACAGGGAAATGGCCGCCGCGGCGAACATCACCGTGCGCAGGGCGGCCTGCAGGGCATCCGTCAGAACGGACACCGGACCGCCCACCACGTAGGATCCTTCATAGGCCAGAGCCGGACTCAGGGCCCGGCTGAAAAAATCCCCCGCCAGACGCAGACCGCCGGCGCCGGGCAGCAGGCCGTCAGGGTCCAATCCCAGGTAGCGCGCCGCTGCCAGCCCCGCCAATCCCAGGGCCCCCACCACCAGCAGGCCGGTGGCCAGGGAGCCCGGTCCCCGGCGAAAGGCCGGCCGGCCCTGATAGGCTTCAGACGCCATGGTCCGGGTCCAGGCGGTAGAGGGCGGTCAATTGGGCGTCGGTGACGGCGGCGGCGGGACTGTCGAACACGACACGGCCCTCGCGCAGGCCCACCACCCGCTGGAAAAGGTCCCGGGCCAGCCCGGGATCGTGCAGGCTCACACAGAGCGTCAGGTTTTCCTGACGGCAAATGCCCGTCAAGAGTTCCAGGGAAGCCCGGGCGCGGGCGGGGTCCACGCTGGAGACCGGTTCGTCGGCCAGCAGGAGTCCAGGGTTCTGGTACAGGGCGCGGGCCACGGCCACGCGTTGGGCCTGCCCGCCGGACAGCTGATCCACCCGGGCAAACAGCTTTTCGGCCATGCCCACGCGCTCCAGCAGGGCGTGCACACGCGCGAGATCCGCCTTGGACGGCCGCAGGAACAGGCGGACCGACTGAAAAAAGCCCAGTCGCCCGAAGGACCCGCTCAGGACGTTTTGGGAAACCCGGAGATTGGGAACCAGGCGCAGATCCTGGTGAATGAAACCGATGCGGGCGCGCAGACGCCTCAGGTCACCCGGACCGCAGGCGGCCAGGTTGGTGTCACCCACCCGAACCTGTCCGTCCTCCAGGTCGAGGCTGCCGGTGAGTAGACGCAGCAGCGTGGTCTTGCCCGCACCGCTGGGGCCCACCACGGCCACCGTTTCACCCGGTTTGGCCGCGAGGTTGACCCTGCGCAGCACCTCCGCGCCCCCCAGGCGGACCCGGGCTTCGGTGAGGGTGAAGCCCAGGCTGCCTTGAGGTGCGGACGTCACGGTCAGCGCACCAGTCCCAGTTCCCGGGCCACGGCCTCGATGCCGGCGAATTCCTCGTTCGCAGCGGGAATCAGCCGGTTGCGCGGCAGAGCCGACAGGAGCGTCGGATCGTCGATGGCCGTCAGGACGTCCTGAAGCTTCCGGGTGAAGCCCGCACCGTAGATCTCATCCAGGGCCGGGTGGGCGGTGAAGTTGTAGTCGGCATAAAAGGGGGTTTTCCAGATGATCCTGCAGACTTCGGGGTTGGTTTTCCCTTCGGCCACCCGTCGGTCGTAGACCTTGTAGTTCACCACACCGGTCTGGAACCGGCCGGCCTCCACCAGTTCGCAGGTCAGGTCGTGGCTGCCGGAGTAACCCACGGGTTTGGCAAAGAAGTCCATCGGCGACTGGCCCGTGTTCTGTTTGAGGAAGAACTCGGGCATGAGCCGCCCGCTGGTGCTGCTCTCGGACCCGAAGGTGAAGGTGTACTGACCGAGATCCGCGGGGAAGTCGTCACCACGTTCCAGCCCCGTCCCCGCGTTGGCGATGAAGTAGGAGTAGTACTGCGGATCCACTTCACCCTGGGCAATGGCCTGGGCCCCGGGCACGGCCACCCGGGCCTGCACGCCGGTCAGACCGCCGAACCAGGCCAGAAGGATATCCTGGCTGCGGAACATTTCCACCGAGGCCTGATAGTCACGGGACGGCACGTATTCCACGGGCACGCCCAGGGCCTTGCTGAGGTGGAGGGTCAGGGGCGCGTAGCGCTTGGCCAACTCGGTGGTGTTCTGATCCGGAATAGCGGTGTACTTCAGAACCGGTTGGGCATCCCCGGCCTCGGGCACCGATTTGTCCCCACACCCCACCGCCGCCAGACCCAACATGAGGCACAGCCCCAGAAATGCCATCTTCCGCATCCCATTCTCCTTCAGGAAATTGAAAACATACCAGTCAGAATTCAGCGAGCGGTCAGAATACAGGCAGACCCACAACCCCGCAACCCAATGACAGGCAGGAGATGTCAGGCCCGCAGGCCGGGCTCTACAGGAAGTCCCAGACCGACCCGTCGGGCCCGTCCTGCACGCCTACGCCCATGGCCGCCAGGTCATCGCGGATGCGGTCCGCGGCGGCCCAGTCCTTCTCCGCACGGGCGATCTGGCGCTCGGCCATGAGCGCCTCCAACCGGGCGAAGTCCAGTCCGGTGCGGGCGGCCTTCATGTCGCGGCGTTCCTGCAGCCAGGCCACGGGATCCTGCCCGAAACAGCCTAGGATCTCGGCCACCTCGGTCATGGCCTCGCTGAAGGTGTGCAGGGTGGCCCAGCGGGCTCCCTTGCTCACGCCCTTGCCCGACGCCACGAGCCCGTTGACCTCGGACAGGGGCTTGCTCAGCGCCCCCAGGGCGCCGCCGGTGTTGAAGTCGTTTCGCATGTGCCCGACGAAGGCCTCCAGCATTCCGGCCACCGACTCGCTGGGCGGCTCCACGTTGCCGGGCTGCTTGGCGGAGGCCAGGAAGGCCCGCGCCCCCTTCAGAGTGTTGTAGATGTAGGCCAGACGGCCGTCGGCCTCCTCCAGACCCGGGAAGCGGACCAGGGTCTTGAGGGTGTCCGGGGCGGTGTGGGTTCCGCAGCCGGCGCAGTCTCCGGATTCCTGGGCGGCCTTGTCCAGCTCCACGCCGCAGGCCGGGCACCGCACTTCCAGGTCGAAGTTCAAACCGCTCCGGTAGTGCACCGTGAGCAGAAAGTAGCGTACCGTCTCGGGCGGGAACTTGGTGGTGATCTCACGCGTGGTGAAGAAATTGCCCAGGCTCTTGGACATCTTCTCCCCGGCGAAATCGATGAAGCCGTTGTGCACCCAGTATTTGGCAAAGGTCCCGGCGCCGTGGGCGCCCTGGCTCTGCGCGATCTCGTTCTCGTGGTGCGGAAAGATGAGATCCCGCCCGCCGCCGTGAATGTCAAAGGTGTGCCCCAGGTGGGTGCTGCTCATGGCCGAGCACTCGATGTGCCAGCCCGGTCGGCCCGCGCCCCAGGGACTGTCCCAGGAGGGCTCGCCCGGCTTGGCGGCCTTCCACAGGGCGAAGTCCAGGGGTGTTTCCTTGCGCGTGTCCACCTCGATGCGGCTGCCGGCACCCTCCAGCATCTCGTCCAGGCAGCGGTGGCTCAACTGGCCGTAACCGTCGAAGGCCTTCACCCGGTAGTACACGTCGCCGTCAACCTCGTAGGCCAGCCCCTTGTCGATCAGGTCCTGGACCAGATCCAGGATGGCGCCGATGGTTTCGCTGACCCGGGGCTCCACGTCCGGCTCCAGGGTGTTCAGGCTGGCCAGATCCGTGTGGTACTCGTCGGCGTAGAGGTTGGCCAGGTCACCGGCGTCCATGCCCCGTTCGTTGCTGCGGGCAATGATCTTGTCGTCGATGTCCGTGATGTTGCGCACGTACTTCACCACGTACCCCTGATGGCGCAGGAAGCGCACCATGAGGTCCGGCACAACGGCGGCGCGGGCGTTGCCCACGTGGGTCAGGTCGTAGACGGTGGGCCCGCAACAGTAGAATCCGACCTTGCCCGGCTCGAGGGTTTCGAGGACGCGCTTGCCACCGGTGAGGGTGTCGTGGATCTGGATCGGTTGCGGGTTGCCTGCGTTCATGGCGGCCTTTCCGGTATCGGGGTTGGGGTTGAAGGGAAAAACTAGCAACGGGGCGCGGACGGGGCCAGCGGGAAATTGCCCCGGGTTCAGTCAGTCGGCGTCATGAGCCCGTTTCCGGAAGGCTTCCAGCAGACGCCGGGCGGCCGAGGTGGCCGGCAGATCCCCGTCGGCCACACGGGCCTCCAGGTCGGTGCGCAACGCCTCCAGGGCCGGGTCGCTCTGGAAAAGATCCAGCAGTCCTTCGCTTACCAGGTCGCGCATCCACTGGCGTTCCTGGTCGGCGCGGCGGGCTTCGAACAGGCCGGCGGCGAGGGTGATCTCCTGGTAGCGGGTCACCACCTCCCAGATTTCGGAAATCCCCGTCCCGGTGGTGGCGGACGTGTTGAAGGCCCGGGTCTGCCAGCCCTCGGTGGTGGGCCGCAGATAGTGCAGAACCCGCTCGAACTCGGCACGGGCGGTCTGCGCGGCGTGGGTGCCGGGTCCGTCGGCCTTGTTCACCACGATGGCATCGGCGATCTCCACCACACCCTTCTTGATGCCCTGCAGGTCGTCTCCCGCCCCGCCGATGAGCATGAGCAGGAAGAAGTCCACCATGGACCGTACCAGGATTTCGCTCTGGCCCACGCCCACGGTTTCCACCAGGATCACGTCGTAGCCGGCGGCCTCGAACAGCATGATGGTTTCGCGCGTCTTGCGGGCCACGCCGCCCAGGGTGCCGCCCGACGGCGAGGGGCGGATGAACGCCTGCGGATCGGCCGCCAACTTCTCCATGCGGGTCTTGTCGCCCAGGATACTGCCCCCGGTGAGGCTGCTCGACGGGTCCACCGCCGTGACGGCCACCTTGTGGCCGCGCCCGGTGAGCAGGGTGCCCAGGGCTTCGATGAAGGTGCTTTTGCCCGCGCCCGGCACCCCGGTGATGCCCACCCGCAGGGAATGGCCGCTCTGGGGCAGCACGCCGTCCAGGACTTCGCGGGCCAGGTCCCGGTGAGCACCGGCGCCGGATTCGATGAGGGTGATGGCCCGTGCCAGCAGAGTTCGGTCCCCCGCCAGGACCCCCCGGATCAGGTCCTGGGCCGTGGGCTGGGACCGCCGCACCCCGCCGTTCCCGCCGGAGGGCGCGCCCTGGTCCAGACCGTCGTGCCGGTCGTCAACACCCCCGCGGACGTGCAGGGCGCTGGGTTTCTTCCTGTCGCGCTTGTCGTTCATACTCAACCAATTACCATGTCACAGGGCGGATCGCAAGAATTTCGGGATGCGGTCCATATTTATTACAGATCCCGCCAAGGCGGCCGAAATTTGACAGATTGCAGCAATCCTGACAGGTTTGACCGTTGCCACGGACCGCGCGGTTCGGGAAATCAAGTTTTTGCAGGGAGTTGACGGTTTGAGCGCATACAACATGACCCATTTGAAACAGTTGGAACAGGAGTCCATCCACATCATGCGTGAGGTGGTGGCCGAGTTCAAGAATCCGGTGATGCTGTATTCGGTGGGCAAGGACTCCGCGGTGATGGTGCGCCTGGCCCAGAAGGCCTTTCACCCGGGAAAATTCCCGTTCCCCCTCATGCACATCGACACCGGGTACAAGTTTCCCGAGATGTACGCCTTCCGCGACACCTTCGTGGAGGACATCGGGGCTCGTCTCATCGTGGAGCGCAACGAGACCTGGATCGCCAAGGGCGCCCATCCCACCAGTCTGGGCAACGATAAATGCTGCCAGCAGCTGAAGACCCGCGGCCTGCTGGACAACCTGACCAAGCACGGGTTCGACGCGGCCTTCGGCGGCGCCCGGCGCGACGAGGAGAAGTCGCGGGCCAAGGAACGTTTCTTCTCCGTGCGCGACGAGTTCGGCCAATGGGACCCCAAGAACCAGCGTCCCGAGCTGTGGAACCTCTACAACGCCAACATCAACGACAACGAGAGCGTGCGCATTTTTCCGCTCAGCAACTGGACCGAACTGGACGTGTGGCAGTACATCAAGCTTGAAGAGATCCCCATTGTGCCGCTGTACTTCAGCCAGCCGCGCAAAACCATCGAAATCGGCGGCATCATCATTCCCTGCGAGCACGCGAAAACCGTGGACCCCACCGGCAAGCTGGGCTTCACCGAGGACGACATCCAGGAAGTGAACTGCCGGTTCCGCAGTCTGGGCTGCATTCCGTGCACCGGCGCCGTGAAGTCCGACGCCACCACCATCGACGACATCATCGCCGAAGTCATCGACGCCCGGCGAAGCGAACGGGAGAACCGCATCATCGACCTCACGAGCGACTCCTCCATGGAACAGAAGAAGCGGGAGGGGTACTTCTAATGGCTGACCAGATGGACAACTACGAGAACAAGAGCCTTCTGCGGTTCACCACCAGCGGCAGCGTGGACGACGGCAAGAGCACCCTCATCGGACGCCTGCTGTACGAAACCAACTGCATCTTCGAGGACCAGTACGCCGCCGTGGAGAAAACCAGCCAGACCCGCGGCGACGACCGCGTGGACCTGGCGCTGCTGCTGGACGGCCTGGCGGCCGAACGCGAGCAGGGCATCACCATCGACGTGGCGTACCGCTACTTCACCACCGCCAAGCGCAAGTTCATCATCGCCGACACCCCGGGCCACGAGCAGTACACCCGGAACATGGTCACCGGCGCGAGCACCAGCGAACTGGCCATCATCCTCATCGATGCGCGGCACGGCGTCATGACCCAGAGCCGTCGCCACGGATTCCTGATCTCGCTGCTGCAGATCCCCCACCTCGTGGTGGCCATCAACAAGATGGACCTGGTGGACTACGACGAGCAGATCTACAACGACATCGTTCGCGAGTACTCGGAGTTCTCCCAGAAGCTGGACATCCACGACATCACCTTCATCCCCATCAGCGCGCTCGACGGGGACAACGTGACCACGCGCAGCGAAAAGATGCCCTGGTACGACGGGCACACCCTCCTGCACATTCTCGAGACCGTGCACGTGGCCGCGGACAAGAACTTCGTGGACTTCCGGTTCCCGGTGCAGAGCGTGATCCGTCCGGACCTGGATTTCCGCGGCTTTGCGGGCACCGTCACCTCCGGCACCATCCGGGTGGGCGAGGAAATCGCCGCCCTGCCCTCGGGCCGCACGTCACGCATCAAGTCCATCGTGACCTACGACGGGAATCTGGACGCCGCCTTCGCCGGCCAGGCCGTCACCCTGACCCTTGAGGACGAGATCGACATCAGCCGCGGCGACATGATCGTACGCACGGGCAACCTGCCCCACGTGGCCAACGAGTTCGACGCCAACCTGTGCTGGATGGACCATGACGCCCTGGATCCGCGCACGCAGTATGTCCTGAAGCACACCACGCAGAAGGTGAACGCACGCATCAGCAACATCAGCTATCGCATCGACGTGAACACCCTGCACCGCGAGGACACCGACACCTTCGAACTGAATGAAATCGGCCGCGTGTCCATCAAGACGGCCCGGCCCATCTTTTTCGACAACTACCGCACCAACCAGGGCACCGGCAGTTTCATCCTCATCGACCCGGTCACCAACCGCACCGTGGCCGCCGGCATGATCCGCGGGCGGACCCGCAGTGTGAAGGACATCACCACCCCGCGCATCGCCGAGTCCCGCCGGTCCACCAACGTGAAGTGGGAGGACGGCACCATCACCGGCACGGACTGGGAAGTCCGCAACGGCCACAAGGGCGCCGTCGTGTGGTGCACCGGGTTCTCCGGCGCGGGCAAGACCACCGTGGCCAACAAGCTGGTCAAGACCCTGTTCGACGAGGACCGCCAGGTCATGATGCTCGACGGGGACAACGTGCGGCACGGCCTGTGTGGCGACCTGGGCTTCAGCGACCAGGACCGCACCGAGAACATCCGGCGCGTGGGCGAAGCGGCCAAGCTCTTCTACGAGCAGGGCAACATCGTGGTCTGCACCTTCATCTCTCCCTTCCGCGAGGACCGCAACTTCGTGCGCGACATCCTGCCCCCCGAAGCCTTCATCGAGGTGTTCGTGAAGTGCGACCTGGACGTTTGCAAGCGGCGGGACCCCAAGGGCCTCTACAAGAAGGCCGCCGCCGGCGAGATCAAGGACTTCACCGGGATCGATTCGCCTTATGAAGAGCCGTTGAATCCGGAGATCGTGGTGGAAACGGATCTGGACGATGCCGACACGCTGGTCGCCAAACTGCACGCGCATCTGCGGGCCCTGGGGATCATTTGATTTTTCAGAACGCCCTTTCCGGGAAGGTTTCTCCCTCCGGACCGGGCTGAATGGCGACCGCTTTTTTCCCGGTGGAATGGCGCGCGGATTTATTCCCGCCCGCCTTGGCCGGCCCCTCTCCCAGCCCCGGATCCGAGGCCGATTCGCTTATCTGTCGCCCCCAGCCGCCCGCTTCAGACTCGCCGAGACCTCACGGGTCCGCCGTCCTTTTCTCCCACCATAAAAGATGACATTTGCCGACCTAACACCCTGCAAATAAATCCTGTAACCTCCCGATGGAAATTATTGTATTGTATGGTTGCACATGTTTTTTGACTGATCTCGCCCTAGGCTCGCCCGCCTATTCGGTCATTTTTATCACGGGCCCTGAAAGCGTCAGGGCCTTCGTTGGGCTTTTGGCCCGTCCCGCCGATCGATATTGCAGATGCCCCGGCCTGGCGCCCGGATTCATCGACCGGATCAAGGAGACCTCATGTCCCCCTCACCTCGGCGAGTTCATTCGCCCGAAAACTCCGCTCAACCGTTCAGGGAATCCTCCCGGCGATGGGCCATCTGCACCCTGCTTCTTCTCCTTGTCGGCCTGACCGGGTGCGGCAGCGATCCCGGCCCTGAAGTCTGGGTCATCGGACTCGACGGGGCCGACTGGGATCAACTGGACCCCATGATCGCCCAGGGCCTGATGCCGAATCTGACCGCCCTGATAGAGGGCGGGGCCTCCGGCGTTCTCTGGTCGCAGAAACCCCTTATCTCCCCCCTGTTGTGGACCACCATCGCCACGGGAAAATCCCCGGATCAGCACGGCGTGACCTGGTTCATGACCAATAACGCCGACGGCACCAAGACCCCCGTCAGCAGCACCCAAAGGAAGGTCCGGTCCTTCTGGAACGTGGCCTCCGAAGCCGGTCTGTCGTGCGGCGTGGTGGGCTGGTGGGCCACCTGGCCGGCCGATCCCATCAAGGGTTTCGTGGTGAGCGACCACGTGGGGTGGCACAGCTTCGGCGTCACCGGTCACGGACAGGACACCGCGGGCCAGACCTGGCCCCCGGACCTGATCGACACCGTGCAGGATATGATTCCCGATCCGTCGGCCATCCCCACCTCCGAAGTGGCGGCCATGGTGAACCTGCCGCCGTCCCAGCTGGTCTTCAATTCCTCGCCCGCCGCTTCAGGCGACCCCATCAACCACCTGCTGCAGGCCATGGCCACCAGCCGGGGCTATACGGATCTGGTGCTGGACAAACTGGACCATGACCGCCCCGACCTCCTGGCCCTCTACTACGAAGGCACCGACGCGGTGACCCATCTCTTCGGCGACTACCAGCCCCCCCACCAGCCATGGATCGCACAGGCGGATTACGAGGCCTACAGCCAGGTGGTGGATGAATACTGGATCTGGCAGGACAAACTGGTGGGAGAACTCCTCGCGGAACGCGGCCCTGAAACCACCATCATCGTGGTCAGTGATCACGGATTCCGGGTGGGTGGCGAGCGCCGGAAGGAAGACGCCTTCAACATCGAGACCGCCGACGAGGACCACATGCTCGACGGCGTGGTCATCCTCAATGGCCCCCACATCAAGCCCGGGACCCGTCTCAGCAGCAGTCAACTCTACGACATCATGCCCACCGTGTTGTACGCCCTGGACCTGCCCGTTGCCAAGGACCTGAAGGGGAAGGTCCTCACCGAAGCCCTGAACGACGGTGTGCTGGCCGCTGCCCCGGTGCGGTACGTGGCGACCTTCGAGACATCCCCCATGGTGCGCGCCGAGAGCGTTGTCCAATCTCCCGAGGCCACCGAGGGCCTGGAGAAAATGCTTCGGTCGCTGGGATATATTTCCGGCAGCAGCAAGTCCGCCGCGCCCGCCACTCACACCGCCCCTGAAGAGGTCGTGAACATGGCCACCGTGCTCATGAACCAGGGGCGTTTCGACGAAGCCATCGACCTTTTGTCCAAGGTTGCGGAAGACCATCCCGAAATCATTGAAGTGCGTCTGAACCTGGCCCAGGCCCTGGCGCGTTCGGGGCAAGAGGACCAGGTGCAGCGGGGGGAACATATCTTCCGGGAGTTGCTGGCGGACGAGCCGGACCGGCTGGATTTCCGGGAGGATCTGGCCACGATCCTGCTCCACTCCGGCCGCCACGCCGAAGCGCTTGAAATCCTCGAGCAGGGGTTGCAGCAGAATCCCAAATGGGTCACCGGACTGGCGGACAAGGGCATGGCGCTGTCCGGGCTCGGGCGTCAGGAAGAGGCCGTCCAGACGCTTCGGGAAGCCCTGCGGGAGGATCCCCGCCACGAGGCCGCCAACCTCGCCTGTGGACAGGTGCTGATCGGGATGGGCCGCACGGCGGAAGGGATATCCTGCCTGAAAACCGCCCACCACATGGCGCCCGACAATTCGAGTGCGGCCCTGAAACTGGCGGGCGCCCTTCAATCGGCCCAGGACTTCCAGGGCGCCCTGCAGGTGCTGCAGCTGACCCTGGACAGCGGCGGCCCCCAGGCCGACCTGCTGGCGGAAAAAGGCGCCGCGCTCTTGCGGATGGGCAACACCCCGGCCGCCATCGACGCCCTGCAGGCCGCCCTCCGGCTGAACCCGGACAACACCATGGCCACCGGCAACCTGGGTGTCGCCTATGCCATGAGCGGTGAGATGCCGTCCGCCATCGCCACCTTCGAGAAGGTTGTGGCCCTGGAACCGGACATGGCCGAAGGCCACGCCCAGTTGGGCGCACTCTACGCCCAAACCGGCCGCATGGATCGCGCCGAACAGGAATGCAAAATGGCCGTCGAGCTGGACCCCGGGAACCCCGACCTGAAGATGAACCTGGGCCAGGTCTATTCCCTCCAACGCAAGACTGACGAAGCCCGGGCCGTCTACCAGGACGTCCTGCAGAGCCACCCCAAGCTGGTGCCGGCCCTGATTCAACTGGGAAAGCTGGAAGAGGCCCAGGGCAACACCACAGAGGCCCGCCGGTTGTTGGATCTGGCCCGCAAGTACGAGGCCTCAGGTCGCTCGACCCCCTGACCCGGTCCGTGCGACCCGGGTCCTGAAAAAAAGCCTCCCCTTGCCGCTGGAGTCGGCAAGGGGAGGCCCGATAAAAAATCCCAACCCATCACCGGCGGATCAGTACCCCAAGCGGCGGTTCAGTTCGTGCAGCATCTTCTCCGCCGCCACGGGAATCACCGTGCCCGGCCCGAAGATGGCCGACGCTCCGTTATCCCGCAGGAAATCATAGTCCTGAGCCGGTATGACGCCGCCGCAGATGACCATGATGTCCTCACGGCCCAGCTTCTCCAGTTCTTCCATCAAGGTCGGCAGCAGCGTCTTGTGCCCGGCGGCCAGGCTGCTCATGCCGATGATGTGCACGTCGTTCTCAACGGCCTGACGCGCGGTTTCCTCCGGGGTCTGGAACAGGGGTCCCACGTCCACGTCGAAGCCCAGATCCGCAAAGGCCGTGGCCACCACCTTGGCTCCGCGGTCATGGCCGTCCTGCCCCATTTTGGCCACCAGGATGCGGGGCCGTCGGCCTTCGTTCTGTTCGAAGGTGCTGATCAGATTGCTGACGCGGTCGATCTCTTTCCCCTTTCCGAACTCGGCGGAATACACGCCGCTGATGGTCCTGACCCGGGCCTGGTGACGGCCGCACACGGCCTCGCAGGCATCGGAGATTTCGCCCAGGGTGCACCGCACGCGGGCCGCTTCCACGGCCAGGGCCAACAGGTTGGCCTCGCCCGAGGCGGCACCGGACGTGAGCGCGGCCAAGGCCGCCTTCACCGCCGCCGGATCCCGGTCCTGGCGCAACTGCTCCAACTGGGCCACCTGCTGACGGCGCACCTCGGTGTTGTCCACCTCGAGGATCTCCAGGGGATCCTCCTTGTCCAGCCGATATCGGTTCACCCCGACGATGACTTCGTGCCCGGCGTCGATGTGGGCCTGTCGGCGGGCCGACGCCTCCTCGATGCGCATCTTGGGCAGCCCCGTCTCGATGGCCGCGGCCATGCCGCCGTGGGCCTCCACCTCCTGGATGTGATCCCACGCCTTGCGCATGATCTCAGCGGTGAGGCTCTCAAGATACCAGCTCCCGCCCCAGGGGTCGACCGTGCGGCAGATACCCGTTTCATCCTGCAGGTAGAGCTGCGTGTTGCGGGCGATGCGCGCGGAGAAATCCGTCGGCAGGGCGATGGCCTCGTCCAGGGCGTTGGTATGCAGGCTCTGGGTGCCCCCCAAAGCGGCGGCCATGCCCTCGATGCAGGTGCGCGCCACGTTGTTGAAGGGATCCTGCTCGGCCAGCGACCAGCCGCTGGTTTGGCTGTGGGTGCGCAGGGCCATGCTCTTGGCACTCCTGGGCGCGAACTGCTTGATGATCTTGGCCCACAGCAGGCGCCCGGCCCGCAGCTTGGCCATCTCCATGAAGTAGTTCATGCCCTCGGCCCAGAAGAACGACAGGCGCGGCGCAAACGCATCGATGTCCAGCCCCGTGGCCAGACCGGTGCGAACGTATTCCAGGCCGTCGGCCAGGGTGTAGGCCAGTTCCAGGTCCGCCGTCGCGCCGGCTTCCTGCATGTGGTAGCCGCTGATGGAAATGCTGTTGAACTTGGGCATGTGCTCCGCGGTGAAGGCGAAGATGTCCGCGATGATCCTCATGCTGAACTCGGGCGGATAGATGTAGGTGTTCCGCACCATGTATTCCTTGAGGATGTCATTCTGGATGGTGCCCGCCAGCTTGTCCAGGCTCGCCCCCTGCTCCTGGGCCGCCACGATGTAGAAGGCCATCACCGGCAGCACGGCGCCGTTCATGGTCATCGACACGCTCATCTGATCCAGGGGAATCCCGTCGAAGAGCACTTTCATGTCCAGCACCGAATCGATGGCCACACCGGCCTTGCCCACGTCGCCGATGACCCGCGGGTGGTCGCTGTCGTAGCCACGATGGGTCGCCAGATCGAAGGCCACCGACAAACCCTTCTGGCCCGCCGCAAGGTTGCGACGGTAGAAGGCGTTGCTCTCCTCCGCGGTGGAAAAGCCCGCGTACTGGCGCACGGTCCAGGGCCGGGTCACGTACATGGTGGCGTACGGCCCGCGCAGGAAGGGCGGCAACCCGGCGGTGAATTTGGTGTGCTCCAGACCCGCCGCATCTTCCGGCCCGTACAGGGGGTTCACGACGATCTGTTCGTTGGTCAGCCAGGTGCAGTCGGCCGGATCCTGTCCGGCTTCCGCCCGGAAGGCGGCCTCCCAGTTTGCGGTCACCGGGTGTGATTCCTTCTCGGCCTTCAAAGGCAGTTGGCTGAAATCAGGCAGACGGCTCATGACTGCCCCTCCTCGTTCGCGGCGTGGCAGGCCAGTCGGCCCAGGGTGTCCAGAATGTTGCTGCGCATGTGGATGAAATCCTCCACGCCGGCGGCCCGCAGGTCGGCCTCCAGGTCGCCCGGCTGGCCGGCCAGGACCAGACGGCGCCCGGCCAGGCCCTCGGCCACCGGCGCGGCCATGAGCGGGTAGGTGGTGTCCAGGCCCACCAGCACCACGATGTCCGCCGCCGAGTCCCGGGCCGCGGCAATGGCGGCGGACGGCTCGGCGAACCAGGCCTCGCCCAGCACCTCGAAGCCGCCGGTGCGGAAAAAGCCCCGCACGAAATCGAGCCGCGGCATATAGGCGGCGAAATCGCCCAGACAGGCACAGAACACCCGGGTCCGGGCAGGATCGGCCTGGCCCGCGGCGGTCACCGCGGCACGCAGGGCCTCAAAGGGTTCGGCATCCCGCACCGTGGGCAGGGGGTCGATCTTCAGGACCCGTTCCGCGTCGTGACGCAGGACCCCCGTCAGTTCGCCGAGGGTGGCGCCTCCGGACGCCGCGCGGGTCAACCGTTCCATGAGATCGTCCGGGTCGGCCTCCATGATTTTTTCCAGCTGTCCCAGGACGATCAGGTGATCCTCGTGACGGGCCGACGTGCGTTGGGCGGTGAGGTCACGGGCCCGCTGGACCTGGAGGGCCGCACGGTCCGGCTGGCGGGGGTCGCGAGGGGGCTCGGCCGCGTTGGCGTACCGGCTGCTGCCCACGATCACGGTCTTGCCCACGGCCAGGGCTTCGCGGCGACGATCCGCCACGGCCCGCACCCGGTCCTGAATGCGGCCGGACTGGAGTCCTGCCACCAGACCCTCGGCCTCGATGTCCTGGAACACGGCCCAGGCGGCCTCGGCAAGGTCTTCGGTCAGGCTTTCCACACATCCGCTGCCGCCGGCCGGGTCCTGGACCTGATCGAAGTGGCATTCGTGCGCCAGGATGAGCTGCACGTTGCGGGCGATCCGGCGGCTGAAGGCGTCAGGCACGCTGTCCATTTCGTCGAAGGGGCTCACGTGCAGGCTGTCCACCCCGCCGAGCACGCCGCTCATGGCCTCGGTGGTCACCCGTAGCATGTTCACGTGGGCATCCAGCGTGGTCAGGGTCCGACGGCTTGTGCGGGCGTGTATCTGCACCTGGGCGCACTCGGACGGCAGACCGGCCGCTTCCACGACCCGGCTCCAGAGCCGGCGCAGGGTGCGCACCTTGGCCATCTCCATGAAGAAGTCGGTGCCCAGGCAGATGTTGAATTTGAGATGCCCGGCCGCGGTTTCAAGTGCCACGCCGCGGGACTCCACCTCACGCAGGGTGTGCACCGCCGACGCCAGCAGCAAACCCAGTCCCAGGGCGCTGTCGGCCCCCGCATCGTGCCAGGGATCCTCGAAGACGGGCAGGGTCATCAGGCCGGGAGCATGGGCGGCGGCCCAACGCGTCAGGACCGTCAGTTCGTCGTAGTGGCACTCCAGGGCGAAGGGGAGTTGGCCGTTCTTGGCCAGACCGTAAACAGGGTCGTTGCCCACACAGCCGGACAGCCGGGCCGGATCCCATCCCTGCCGACGGGCCAACGCCTGCAGCATGGCCACCAGCGGCAGGGCCGAAGCGCCCGCTTCCAGCAGCAGGGGTATTTTCTGGAGATCCACGCCCTCCAGGGCGGTGGCCAGTTCGTCCAGGGAGGCCAGGGAGGTGCCCCCCCGACCCACCAGGGCGGCGTCCGCCTGGTCGGGGTCCAGACCGTTCAGGCCCGCCTGATCCAGGATCAGGTGCACGGCGGTCTGGCCGCGGTCCAGGTCGTGGCGCAGAGCGGCATTGAACTCCGCCACCGTGGGCAAACACAGTTCCTGGGCCACCAGCCACGGCGCCCCGTGACACCCGGCGGCCGTGCGGCCGCGCACCCGGGAGGCCTGTCCGGGGTAGGCGTCCACCTCCGGGCCGCGCCCGTCGTACAGCGGGCCGGCGGTGATCCCTTCCAGGGTCCGTGTGAACATGCGCTTTGCGAAAGGGGCGCCTTTGAGCAGCCGCTCCACTTCCTGTTTCCAGGCCGCCTGATCAGGCGCCTGGAATTCCCCGAGCAACGGGTCCTGCTGATTCATTCCCAAACCCTTGTCCCCTGTAACTGGTGTTTCATGAATTCCCCACAACTTGACGCAAGGCCTGGGAATCGTCAAACGGTCCGTCATTACCCGCGTCCGGACGGCCCAAAAGTGGTGACCGGCGGTCGGGAAAGCAAGACGGGGAGGCAAAAAAGTTAAATGTTTAACAGGGTAAATATTCTATTTGTTTACAAGGAGTTATGACAGGTCAGGTCGGTCCGCAAGGCCGCCCAGCAGAAAGCGGGTCACCTCGGGCGCTTTGCTCTCCAACCGGGTGTTGCGGCGGGACAGCACCCAGTCGGTGGCCATTTCGTCCAGAACCCCGAAAATGGCCTTGGCACTCAGCACCGGATCCAGGTCGGACCGGAAGGTCCCCTCCAGCTGACCCTGCGCCACCACCTGGCTCAGCACGGCCAGATACTCCCCCACCTGGGCGCGGGACAGCTGGTCCATGAAGTGCAGGCTGTGGCGCAATTCCACCTGGGTGATGATGGCCAGGTCGCGATCCGACCCCACCAGTTCGAGATGCAGTTCCACCAGACGGCGCAACTTGGCCTCGGCGGTGCCGGCGGATGCCAGGGAGTCCCGTCCCTCGGTGATGTAGCGGTCCATGGCCCGCTTGAACAGGGAAAAGAGGATCTCCTCCTTGTTCTTGAAATAGAGATAAATGGTGCCGTCGGCCACGCCCGCCCGTTTGGCGATGCGTGCCACCGTGGTGGCGTGGTACCCGCGCTGGGCGATTTCCACCACCGCGGCATCCATGATGCGAGTGCGTTTCCGGGTGTCCGGGCTGCGGGCCATCGGTCTCTCCCTGGTCCCAACCATGAATGATTATCTATTCAGAATAAACCCAAATGACACTTCCTCGCGCCTAAAAGCACCAAGTGTCAATTTTGCCCATTCTACCCCATATTACCCCTCTCTTCAAGATAACTTTATCCGGTTCTTCGTTGACAGGGGCCCCCACCTGATCTAAGCTACTGAATAGTCATTCATTTTTCACTCCGCAGTGGGCGTCGGCACCGTCGACGTGGATTCCGAAAGGCAGAGACCATGGGCAGGCAAATCCGCAAAGTGGCCGTGTTGGGGTCCGGCGTCATGGGCAGCGCCATCGCCGCCCACTTCGCCAACGCCGGCATCCCCTCGCTGGTGCTGGACATCGTTCCGCGGGAACTGACCGACAAGGAACAGGCCGCCGGGCTGACCCTGGAGAATCCGCGGGTGCGCAACCGGGTCGCCGCAGGCGCCGTGGCGGCCATGAAGAAAACCAAACCCAGCCCCCTGTTCAGTGCGGACCGCCTGAGTTTCATTGAGACCGGCAACTTCGAGGACGACCTGGCGCGCATCGGCGAGGCCGACTGGATCATCGAGGTGGTCAAAGAGGACATGGCCATCAAGAAGATCGTGCTGGGCAACGCCGCGCCCCACATCAAGGCCGACGCCATCTTCAGCAGCAACACGTCCGGGTTGTCGCTCATCGAGATGGCCACCGCCCTGCCGGAAGACCTCCGCCCCCGCTTCCTGGGAACCCACTTTTTCAATCCGCCGCGCTACATGAAGCTCTTCGAACTGATTCCCACCCCGGAGACTGATCCCGAGGTAACGGCCTTTGTCGCCGATTTCGCCCGTCGGCGACTGGGCAAGGGCATCGTCCTGGCCAAGGACACGCCCAACTTCATTGCCAACCGCGTGGGCGTCCACGCCATGATGGCCACGGTGGCAGTGATGGCCGAAATGGGCCTGAGCATTGAGGACATCGACGCCATGACCGGCCCGGCCATCGGCCGGCCCAAGACCGCCACCTTCAAACTGGCGGATCTGGTGGGTCTGGACACCTTCGTGCACGTGGCCGAGAACCTCTATCCCCTGGTTCCGAATGACGAGGCCCGCGAAACCTTCGTCGTGCCCGACTTCCTCAAAGGCATGGTGGCCAAAGGCCTGCTGGGCCGCAAAAGCGGCGCGGGTTTCTATCGCATGGAAAAGAAACCCGAAAAGAAGTTTTACACCCTGGATCTGGAAACCCTGGAGTACCGGGACAAAGCCAAGGTCAAGTTGCCGGAAATCGCGGCGGCCAAGGCCATCGAGGACCTGCCAACCCGCCTGAAGACCCTGGCCTTCGGCAAGGGTGTCGCCGGCCAGGCCATCTGGAAAATGTTGGCCGCCAGTTTCAGTTACAGCGCCATGCGTCTGGGGGAGATCTGCGACCAGGCGGCCGAGATCGACCTGGCCGTATGTTGGGGGTTCAACTGGGACCTGGGGCCCTTTGAGGTGTGGGACACTCTGGGCTTCCGCAAGGTCACCGAGCGTTTGCGATCCGACGGCCTGCCCCTGCCCGCCTGGGTGGAGGCCCTGTACGACAACGGCGCCGACTCCCTTTACCGCACCGAGGACGGGGTGAAACAAAGCCCCACCGCCGAACCCGGCGTCTTTGCCGACGTCCCTGTCGACGACCGTGTGTTCGACTTCGACATCCTGCGCACCGCCGGCCGTGAAGTGAAACGAAATCCGGGCGCCAGTCTGCTGGACCTGGGTGACGGGGTCCTGGGCCTGGAGTTCCACTCCAAGATGAACGCCATTGGCCAGGACACCCTGAACATGGTCATGACCGCCTGTACCGAAGCCGAGCAGAACTGGCAGGCCCTGGTGGTGAGCAACGGCGCGGACAATTTCTCGGTGGGCGCCAACCTGATGATGCTCATGATGGAGGCCGTGGAGGGCAACTGGGAAGACATCAACATGATCGTGCAGGCCTTCCAGACGGCCACCGGCCGGCTTGAGCACTGCGGGGTGCCCGTGGTGGTGTCCCCCGCGGGAATGGCCCTGGGCGGCGGATGCGAAATGACGATGGGCGGCAACGCCGTTCGCTGCGCCGCCGAAACGTATATCGGTCTGGTTGAATTCGGGGCAGGCGTGATTCCCGCCGGCGGCGGCTGTCTGCGCCTGTACCAGCGCAACGTGGACCTTCTCACCGACAAGCGCGACCTGCAACCGGCCTTCCGCCGCGCCTTCGAGACTATTGGCATGGCCAAGGTGGCCACCAGTTGCGAGGAAGCGCGTGACCTGGGCTTCCTCCGTCCGGGCGACACCTGGTCCATGAATCGCGACCACCTCACCGCCGACGCCAAGGACCTGGCCCTGGCTCTGGCCCGGGGCAACCACGTGTCCTGCGGCGTGGCCGACGCCATCCCGGTGATGGGCACCGCTGGTATCGGTCTGGCCGAGTCGGTGCTCTACAATATGCGCGAGGGTGGCTACATCTCGGAACACGACCGGAAGATCGGCCTGGAACTGGCGAACACCCTCAGCGGCGGGAAAGTGCCCCCGGGCACCACCGTCAGCGAAGCGGACATGCTGGCCCACGAGCGCGAAGGTTTCATGCGCCTGTTGGGCGAACCCAAGACCCTGCAGCGCATCGAGAGCCTGCTCAAAACCGGCAAACCCCTGCGGAACTAGGAGAGAGTCATGCGAGAAGTCATCGTCGCCGCCGCCCGCCGCACCGCCGTGGGCAAGGCCCCCCGGGGCACGCTGCGCCACACCCGCCCGGATGACCTGGGCGCCGCCGTGGTCCGTGGCCTGCTGGCCGACCATCCCGCTCTGGATCCCGCCCGTGTGGGTGACGTGATCATGGGCTGCGCCATGCCGGAAGGCGAACAGGGCATGAACGTGGGGCGCAACATCGCCCTCATGGCCGGACTGCCGGACACCGTGCCCGGCATGACCGTGAACCGGTTCTGCAGTTCGGGACTGGAAACCATCAACATCGCGGCCATGCAGATCGCCACCGGGCAAGCCGACGTGGTCATTGCCGGCGGTGTGGAGAGCATGACCATGATTCCCATGGGCGGTCTGCGCTATCTGCCCAACCCCGGCGTGGCCGCCGGGACTCCGGAAACACTGCTGAACATGGGACTCACCGCCGAACGTCTGGTTGAGCGCGATGACATCAGCCGCGAAAATCAGGACGCCTTTGCCTTCCACAGCCACCGCAAAGCCATGGAGGCCATCGCCGCGGGCCGCTTCGTGGACGAGATCGTGCCCGTCATGGCCCAGTTGCCGGCCAAGGCGGCCAACGGACGGCCCGAGAGTCGCGAGGTTGAGTTCAAGGTGGACGAGGGCCCCCGCGCCGACACCACCGCTGAAGCCCTGGCCCGGCTCAAGCCGGCCTTCAAGCTGGGCGGTACCGTGACCGCAGGCAACAGCAGCCAGATGAGTGACGGCGCCGCCGCGGCCCTCCTCTGCACCCGGGAGATCGCCGCCGAAATCGGCGCCGTGCCCCTGGCCCGCTTCGTGGGCTACGCCGTGGCCGGCGTGCCGCCCGAGATCATGGGCATCGGACCGGTGGCCGCCGTCCCCAAGCTCATGGACCGGGTGGGTCTGACTCTGGAGCAGATGGACGTCATCGAACTGAACGAGGCCTTCGCCGCCCAGAGTCTGGCGGTCCTCAAGGGGCTGAACCTGGACCCGACGGATGCGCGAATCAATGCCAACGGCGGCGCCATCGCCCTGGGGCATCCCCTGGGCTGCACCGGCGCCAAACTGACGGCCACCGCCCTGAGCGAACTGAAACGCCGCGGCGGCAAATACGCCCTGGTCACCATGTGTATCGGCACCGGTATGGGTGCCGCGGGTATTTTCGAGGCCATTTAGCCCATGCCCGCCAACCCTGAAGGAGAGCAGAATGGCAGACAAAAGTTACCCCACCGGCGGTGAGTTCCTGCTGCAGGAAACCGCGCCCGCGGACGTGTTCACCCCCGAGGACTTCGACGAAACCCAACGCATGTTCGCCGCCACCGTGGACGGCTTCGTGGAGAAATTCGTCAAGCCCGTCGAGGAGGAACTCGAGTACAAGGGCAACACCGACCTGGGCAAGGACCTGCTCAAGGAAGCCGGCACCATGGGGCTGCTCATGGCCGACATCCCCGCGGCCTACGGCGGCATGGGCAGTGACAAGGCCACCATCATGCTCATCAGCGAGAAGATCTCCGGCACCGGCAGCTTCGCCGTGACCCACGGGGCGCAGAGCGGCATCGGCACTCTGCCCATCGTGTACTTCGGCACGGACGCACAGAAGCAGGCCTACCTGCCGGGCCTGGCCACCGGCGAAATCCTCACCTGCTATGCCCTGACCGAACCGGGCAGCGGCTCGGACGCCCTGGCCGCCAGCACCACCGCCGTGCTCACCGACGACGGGGCCCATTACGTCCTGAACGGCACCAAGCAGTACATCACCAACGCCGGCTACGCGCAGATCGTGATCCTCTTCGCCAAGGTCGACGGGGAAAAGTTCACCGCCTTCATCGTGGACCTGTCCAGCGACGGCGTGACCATCGGGCCCGAAGAGAAGAAGATGGGCATCAAGGGGTCCTCCACCTGTCCCATCATCCTGGAAGACACGAAAGTGCCGGTGGAGAACGTGCTGGGGGAGATCGGCAAGGGCCACCACATCGCCTTCAACATCCTGAACGTGGGACGCTTCAAGCTCGGGGCCTCCACCGTGGGCGGCGCCAAGCTGGCCTTGAACTCGTCGGTCCCCTACACCAAGCAGCGCCACCAGTTCGGTCAACCGCTGAGCGACTTCGGCCTCATCCGGCGCAAGATGGCCGACGTGGCCGCCACCACCTTCGTGGCCGAGTCCATGGTGTACCGCACGGCCGGCCTGCTGGACGCCGCCATCGCTACCTTGGACAAGTCTGATCCGGACTACGACCGGCAGAGCATCCAGCAGGTCGAAGAGTTCGGCATCGAGTGTTCCATGATCAAGGTGTTTGCCAGCGAGACCTGCGCCCTGGCCGCCGAAGAGTGCCTGCAGATGCTGGGTGGCTACGGTTACTGCCAGGAGTATCCCCTGGAGCGCCTGTACCGCGACGAGCGCATCAACCGCATCTTCGAAGGCACCAACGAGATCAACCGCATGCTCGTGCCGGGCATGATCATGAAGAAAGCCATGAAGGGGGAACTGCCCTTCCTGCAGGCCGCCCAGGCCGTGGCCGAGGGCCTCACCGGGCTGCCGTCCTTCGCCGAACCGGGCGAACCCGGATATCTGGAAGAGGAAGCCGAACTGGTGGCCAACATGAAGAAGGTCGTGTTGGCGGTGCTGGGCCTGGCCGCCCAGAAATTCGGCATGGGCCTGAAGGACCAGCAGGAGGTCCTGTCGGATGTGGCGGACATCACCATGGAGGCCTACGCCTGCGAAAGCGGGCTGTTGCGCACCCTGAAAAAGGCCGCCGCCGACGGCGAGGACCGGGCCTCGCTGATGAGCGACATGCTGACCCTCTATACCCATGATGCCATGGACCGCGTCGCCGTCCTGGCCCGTAACGTGTTGGGGTGTACTGTGGAAGGGGACGAGTTACGGACCTATGCGGCCGGCCTGCGCCGCCTGACCAAGCACGACCCGGTGAACCGGGCCCGTCTGCACGACGCCATTGCCGCCAAGGTGATCGCGGCCGACGGCTGGACGACAGAGTAGGCACGGCCCTATATTGATGGCGATTCACGGCAGCCCCTGCCCCGGCCGGGGCTGCCCCTTCAGACAGGCCCCTGGAAAGGACCCCTCCACCCATGACCCCCGCACGCCTCTGTCTGGCCGTCCTGCTGCTGGCAACCGTTCTTGGCGGCTGCATTGGAGACCCGGACCCTCCCGTGGCACCCACCGTGGACAAAGTGGAGATCCTGCCCGGGGAGTACCTGGACAACCGGTTCTTCTTCGTGGACCAGGTGGACGGCGGGGACAATCCCGGCCGCAACCCCAGTCGTGAAATCATCGACCTGTCCAGTCTTCACGTGTTCGTGCGACAGCCGGATGGCGTGTTGCAGGTGGAGGATGTGGCCAACATGGCCGCCTATCTGGATCCCACGGGCGTCTGGTCCGGAATCAACTTCCAGACCCCGGTCTATCAGGCGGCCCGCTGGCGGGAAGTCGCGTTCGACCTGCGGTTGGACGCGGACGGAGAAATGGAGTGCATCGACCTCGGCCAGTCCCTGGATCAGGACCAGGTCGTGGGCATTTGCTACGACGTTCTGTCCCCCATGGACAACCTCCTGTACAAGGTCGGAGATTACCCGGGACGGGACGCGGACAACCGCGTGGAACTGGACGGCGGCGAGCTCTTCTTCCGCCTGAAATTGATCAAGCCCGAGTGGGCCGACCAATCGGCCTTCACCTTCGACTACGTGCGCCGCAACGTGTACAACCTGCGCCGCACCCACATCGACCCGACCAAGTTCAGCCTCAGCATCCGCACCCTTCAGGCCGACGACCGCGACCCCCAACTGGACGAGGGTCTGATCCCCTACGTGCGGGTGTTCGGTCTGGACAAATACAACGCCAACGGCGTGGGGATCCCGGACAACGCTCCTGACCTGCAGAACATCTACGTCTTCGACCTGGTGAAGGGTTTGCTCTATTTCCCGAAGGACTTCGCCGAACCCTTCAACGGCACCCGGACCCAGTACGAGACCAACGCCAACACCTCCGGATTCTTCTGGGACGGGACCTATCTGCCGGCCAACCTGATGCCCGAGATCTACGATCACCGGGTGAATCCGGCCACCTATGCCGATTTCTCCACTTTCAGGATTGATCTGGGATACACTCAGTAACTCCGCCCGGGCGCGCCTCCGCCCCGGCGGAGGGGCGCCACTTGACCGCCGTCTTTCAATTTTCCCCGTATTATGGTAGGCTCCCGGGATATCCTCCCTATCCCGGTGAGGGACCGGTCAGCCAAGGAGCCACCCATGACTAACCAACATATTCACGCCGCCCGTTTTCTTGTCCCCGTATTGGCCCTTTTGATCCTGGTCGCCCTGTTGGCGGCCCCGGTGTCCGCACAGGTGCCCGATCAGTTGCACCTCTACTTCGACCAGGACTACAATTGGACCCATATCTATCCCGATGCCTATCCGGCCATTGTCGAAGGTTACCTGGTCCTGGATAACATCACCGCCTCCAGTGTGGGCGGCTGGGAAGGCCGTCTGACCATCGACGGCTCCGCCCAGCTGATTGGCACCGAATTGGCGGGTCTGGCCATCAACGGTTTGAATGCCCCCGATTTCTGGGTGGGTCTGGGAGAACCCCTCCTGCCCCAGAACACGCATGTCCTGCTGGCCACCTTCCAGTTCCTGGCCCAGATGGACGAGCCCTCCAACGTGTCCCTGGTGCCCCTCTTCTTTTCCTCCCTGCCCGATCAGGTCAGCTATCTCAACGGCGACGGGTCCGGGGAAATCCTGCCCATGTACGTATCGCAATACGAGCCCCTGGGCCGCATCGGCTGCGCGGCCACCTGCGGCGTCGCCAATCCCGATGTCCTCTTCCAGGAAGTCGGCGTGGGACAGATAGACACCAGCGGCACCTACATCCTGAACTACCAGTTCGAGTGCCGCCCCCTGCAACTGGACATTGGGTTCGCCGAGCCGTGCCCGGAGTTCTACCTGACCGGCGCCAGTGGCCCCATCGAGATGCAGAACAAGGCCTTTCCCATTCCGGTGGTGTTTGCCCCCCTGGCCCCGGGCTTTTACCAGTGCCTGCTGAATCTGGGCGACATCTGCAGCGATGTGACCGTTTCGGGCATCTGCCGGGACCCGGCGGTGGGCCTGGACCACCTGGGCATCTTTTTCGACGAGCACTTCACCCAGTATGAAGCCTGGGCGGCCGGCGGGTCCACCGTCACCGCCCACCTGGTCCTGCTGCATCCCTCGGACTACGACCGCCTTCAGGGATGGGAAGCCTGCGTCACCCTCACCGGCGGCGCCCAGATGGGCGACTGGACCCTCACACGCTCGGCCACCAACACCCTCACCGCGCCCTGTGTCCAGGCCGTCATGGATTCCCGGGTGGATCAGGGGCTCCTGGCCGTGGAGTTGGCCACCTTCGAGATCATCCTTCCGCCGGACGACGACCAGGAGGTCCAGATCCTGCTCGGCCCCATTCCCGAGGCCACCCTGCCGGGTCAGATGTCCTGGGTCATCAATACCGACGACGGGCCGGATGTGCGGCCCCTGTCGCCGTACCTTGAAGGCCCCGCCGTGGCCTGGATCAATCCGGAACCGGTGGGCGTGACAGCCCTCATGCCATCGGCCCGGCTGTTCGGCAGCATCGTCACCCTGGCCTGGCCCACCCCCGGCGGCGATTTCGACGACTGCCGCGTGTACCGCCGTCAGGACCAGGGCACCGACCAGTTGCTGGCCGCCGGCGTTCGGCCGGTCGACGGCCACACCTTCACCTACCGGGACGACCTGCCGGACCACCTGACCGGCACTACCCTCTTCTACAGCTACGCCCTGCTGAAGAACGGACAGGAAGTGGCCCGCAGCCCCGAAGTGGCCGTCAAGGTCAGCAGCGTTCCGGCGGCCCTGACCCGCCTGCTGCCCAGCGTGCCGAACCCCTTCAACCCCATGACCGAAATCCGCTTCGAGATGCGGGATCCGGGAGCGGTCCGCGTGACAGTCCACGACGTGACGGGCCGCCTGGTGCGCACTCTGGTGGAGGGGGATCTGCCCGCCGGCCCGCACCGGCGCGAGTGGTTCGGCCAGGACGACCAGGGCCGTCCCGTGCCGAGCGGGGGCTACTACATTCGGTTGGAAACCGGGTCCCAGGTGGACCACGGCAAGGTGATGCTGCTCAAATAAACCCGGGACCGCCCTACTTCACCAGCATGAGCTTGGTGGCGACGCTTTCGGCGCCGAGATCAAGGCGGGCGAAATAGATCCCGCTGGCGGACGGACTGCCGGCCTCATTGCGGCCGTCCCAGACCCGATGATGGGTTCCCGCCTCCAGGTCGGTGCGCGCCAGCGTCCGCACCAATCGTCCCTGCACATCGTAGACCGCCAGATGGACCCGACCGGTCCTGGGCACGGTGAAGTCCAGCCGCGTCAGGGGATTGAAGGGGTTGGGCCGCGCCGTCAGCTGAACCACCCGCAAATCGGGCACCGGGGACGGGTCCGGTTCCAGAGTCACATCCAGCACCGTGGGCGTACCCCAGACCGTACTCACGCCGGGCACCGTCAGCGGGAGGTAGCCGTCGGCCGTAAAGGTCAGCTCAAAGGACCCCGTGGGCAGAAGCTTGTAGTAGTCGCCGTGGGCCGGGTCGGTGGACACGGATTCTCCGTTGCCGAACACAGTGACCATGGCGTCCAGAGGCAGGCCTGTATCCTCGGCGGTGACCACCCCGTTGACGCCGTACCGCGCCGCCTTCACGTAGTGCAGAAGGCTTTCCCGGTTATCGTCCCAGACATCATCCAGCTGGGTCGCCGCCGGCCACTTGATGTCCCCGATTTCCAGGGTCACGTCGAGGCAGTCGGTGGCGTAGTAGACCCAGTCCTGCAAGGTGCCCGTGGCCACGTACCACTCGGCCCCGTTGGTGATCCCCTGATCGAACCAGCCGTTGTACATGGGCAGATTCCAGGTGGAGTACTCCAGGCTCAACAGCTGTAAAGCGGCGTCATCCGGGGTCAGGGCGAAGGTGTAGTCCCAGGGATAGTTCATCACCAGGGCGCCCCCGTGACCGTTCAGGCTGACCACGAAGTGGTGGGCCTGGGCGTAGTCCATGAAGTGGGTGGTCTCGATCTGGGAGACCTGCCCGCCGGTGGGCGCAGGGTAGTTGCGGTTCAGGTCCGCCCCGTTCGCGTTGACCCGTGTGCCCGCGATATACCCGTCGGGATTGTGCAGGGGCATGATGTGGATTTCGTAATTGTCCACCAGGGACGTCACGTCCTCGAAGCCGGGTTCGCCGTAATTCTCCAGCAGGTACTCGGCCAGATTCATGAGCATGACCATGCCCACCGGTTCGTCCCCGTGCATGGAACTGGACAGGCGCACCTCCGGCTCGGCGGCGGTGGTCTGCGGATCCGCCGAGACCACCAGCCCCCACAGCTCGCGTCCCAGCACGGTCTGGCCCCAGCTGAAGGTCCGGCACAGGGTGGGAAAGGAGTCCTGGTAGGCGGCGAAGGTGGTGCCGATCTGGGCGTGGGTGGGGTAGGCCGTCCAGATCTGGGCGTCCTTGGTTGGGACCAGGGCCCAGGCCGCTTCAGCCTGCCGACGGCCGGCCTGCTCCAGGTCGGTCAGGCGGGTGAAAGCGATTCCCGCGGCAGTCAGACGCCGGGCCTCCGCCTCTGTGATGCGGGGGAGCAGGATGACCTGTCCGGTCACCGGATCGGTCCGCAGATCCTCCCGGCTGAACGCCGCCAAGGGGACGGTTTCCAGCAGCCGGGTCACCGCCGCGCGGTCCGTCAATTCGATTCGCACGGGAAAATCGGCAAAGACCGCCGGTTGCCAGAGGGCTTGACCCGGGTTGTCGGAACCCGGAGCCGGGGTTTCAGCCAAGGCCATTCCGACGGCCAACAGGCACACCAGCCCGCCGGCCAGACCTGGTATTCGGCCACGCAAAAGCGTCATTTTTCTCTCCTGGACCGGATCTCACAGCGATTCGGCCGGGTTTCCCTCCAACAAATGATGAATCCACCCATTATTATAACATGAGTACGAAACAATGGATACTTGTCCATGAACAGGCGCCCTCATTGACGGATCTCACTTTCGTTCATTATAATACTATCGAAGATTATTAATCAGGATCCCGACACCCCCGGGACTCGGCCTCAACCCTGGGCTTTAACAGCAGGTAAAATATTGCGTTGCCATTTCTCGACATGGCGATCGGCCGCCATGGTTTTTTGGATCCTTGGGGCCGCCTTTCTGGCCTCGTGTGGACGTGAGGCCCCCTACCAGTCTCCCGGGGACATTTCGGTCATGTCCGTCCCCACCGGCGCCACCATCTTCCTCGACGGCACGGACACCGGCCTGCTGACCCCCGCGGTCCTGTCCGGTCTGGCCCCCGAGCGGTACCAGGTCTCGGTGGCCCTCGCCGGCTATGTGGCCGCGCCCGACCGGCAGAACGTGGACGTCTACTCCCTGATCACGGCCTACCCGGATACCTTCGTCCTGTCCAGCACCGCCCTGTCCATTGACAGCAGCCCCCAGGGCGCCCGGATCTTCCTCGACGGCCTCCCCACCGGCGAAGTGACGCCGGCGGTCATCGGCGCACTCGAAGCCGGCCAGACGGCCGTGCACGTGGAACTGGACGGCTACCACCACGGCCCCGCCGCGACGGTCACCGTGGTCGAAGGCGTGATCACCGACGTGCCCGCCGACAGTTTTCGCCTGCGCTCCAAACGCACCACCCTGCTTGAGGGGTTCTCCAACGTGGACTGCGCCGGCTGCCCCGAATTGGCCGACAACGTGTTCGACCTGCAGCACCGCGACAGCTACGGCCTGGACCGCCTCCTCTACGTGAAGTACAGCCTCAGCTTCCCCGGGCCCCAGGACCCGCACACGACCGTCCTCCAGGACCAGCGGGCCGGCTACTATCTCATCCCCTCCATTCCCGCCCTGTACCTGGAAGGCGTCAAGGTCACCGGCACCTCGGCCAACAACACGCCCTACGCGGACGAACTGGAACCCCTGGTCACCGACAGCTGGACCGACGATCCGGGTTTCCTGATCGACGTGACCGGCACTTTCGGGTCCCCCGACGTGACCGCCGCGGTCACCCTGACCGCCCTGCGCGACGTGGACCTGCAGGGCCTGAAGCTGCACGTGATCCTGGCCCAGTCCGATGTGCATTACGACGAACCGCCCGGCAGCGAAGGCGAAACCGACTTCCACTGGATCCTGCGCGAGCGGGCCTTTCCGGCGGACCCGCTGCGGATCCTGTTGGCCGGCGAGACCCACACCCTGCTGGTCGACCTGGCCCGGGGGACCTGGGACCTGGAGACCCTGTACCTCTTCGCCTTCGTCCAGGACGACGACGACAAATCCATCCTGCAGGCCGGTTCCACCGCTCTGGATCCCGCGTTGCACGCCCAACACTTCTTAAACAAGTCCACCCGCCCGGCGTCCGCCGGGACATCCGGAGGAAAATAGATATGACCGCCCGAAACCTTCTATGCCTGCCTCTGCTGTTGGCCCTCCTGTGGGCCGCGCCGGCCCAGGCCGCCCTCGATTTCGAGTGGCACATTTCCAGGCAGGCGGCCGTCTCCCCCCTGAGCGTCCTGAACAGCTTCGACACCGAACTCATCAACACCGGTGACCAGACCGACACCTACACCATCACCCTGCAGAAGAACCACCCGGTCGACTGGGTGAGTTCCCTCTGCGAGGGCACCACCTGCTATCTGCCGTGGATCACGGAGATCGAAGTCACCCTGGCCCCCGGCGACACCGCCTCCATCCTGGTGGACATGACAGCCCTGGACTTCGGCACCGGCACCGCCGACGTCACGATCACCAACGGGGACAGTCCCGCGGTGGCCCAGTCCGAGGTCTTCACCGTCCTGACCGTGGGCCCCCAGACCCTGGTGGTGGCCAGCGACGACATGGGCGGGCACCACGCCTGGTACACCGCCGCCCTGACCGGCGCGGGCAAAAGCAACGGCGTGTGGCACCGTCAGGCCATGGGCTCCCCCACCCTGGACGACCTGTTCAACTTCAGTGCGGTTTTCTGGTTGGCCGGCAACCACAGCGGCGCCCTCGATGATGCCGACCGCGCCACCCTGGCCGCCTACGTCGCGGGCGGGGGTAATCTCCTGGTGAGCGGCCGCGACCTGGCCTGGGAAAACTGCGACCCCGGCAGCCCCTACTATTCCGCCGGCACCAAGGCCTGGTACAACGCCGTCCTGGGCGCCGACTACGCCGGCACCCTGGGCCCCAGTTACGCCCAGGTGACAGGGTACACCACCCTGTTCTTCGACATCTTCGGCGGCAACGGCGCCAACAACGCCCAGAACGACTTCGACACGCTCGGCAACGTTGCCGGCGGTGTCCCCTGCCTGTTCTACGCCCTGCCCGACGGGAATCCCGCCGCTATCGCCGGCGTCTTCAACAATTACGTATCCGGGAAAACCTACACCCTGGGGTTCGGCTTCGAGGCCGCGGCCACCCAGACCGACCGCGATCTGCTCATGGGCCGCATCCTGGCCTGGTTCTTCGGGGAACCGGTCCCGGCCTCCGATGACGTGCCCTCGCTCCTGACGGGCCCCGCGGTGGCCGTGCCCAACCCCTTCAATCCCCGGACCAGCCTCCGGTTCGAGATCGGCGGCAGCGGGTCCGTGCCCGTGGACGTGAGCGTCTTCGACCTGCGCGGCCGGCAGGTGCGCCGGTTGTTCAACGGGGACCTGGCGCCCGGTCCGCAGAATCTCAACTGGGACGGCCGCGATGACCGTCAGCAGGATCTTCCCGCCGGCGTCTACCTGGCCCGCATTCGGACCAGCGGCCCCACACGGACTGTCAAAATGACCCTGGCCAAGTAACCGGACCCGCGAAAGGACGCCGATGCGACGCGCGTGGATTGTGCTGGTGGGAGGACTCTTGACCCTGGGGATCGTCGTCCCTGCCCTGGCTGTTGATAACGTGGCCGACTGGACCCTGCCCACCGCCGACGGGGGCACCGTGGTCTTCCATGAGCAACTGGCCAAGGGCCCGGTCGTGGTCAGCTTCTGGGCCACCTGGTGTAAGCCCTGCCTCAAGGAAATGCCCCAGCTGGATCTGTTGGGTGGGGAATTCGCCGGACAGGTGACCTTCCTGGCCGTGAACGCCGACAACACCAAGAGCGTGGCCAAGGTGCCGGCGTTTCTGGCCGCCAAGAATTTCCAGAACCTCCTCGTGCCATTGGACACGGGCGGCCTGGTGCAGCAGCAGCTGCAGGCGGGCGGCACCATGCCCTTTTTGATCCTCTTCGACGCCCAGGGCCGGGAAGTCTATCGCCACGTGGGCTACAAGGACGGGGACGAACTGGAGCTGAAACACGAGATCGAGATGCTATTGAACCGGCCCGCGGTCGCGCAGACCGCCTCCCCGCTGGGCAAACCCGCCTGGGCCGAGGCCGTCAGCGCCACCGACAAGTTCAAGTATTCCTACAACACCGACACCGAGCGCGAGATTTTCGAGAACTGGCTCGACGTGGCCTACCAGTTCGGCGGCTTCCGCACCGGCCTGATGCTGCGCAGCGAGGCACCCAACGAATTCGGCGAGCGCGGCAACACCATCGAACACCGCTTCTTCGAATTCGACGCGGGCAAGTTCAGCCTGCGGGCGGGACATTTCTTCGGCATCTTCGGTCGGGGTCTGGTCTTCAACAGCTACGAAGACCGGGTGGTCAAGGTGGACACGCGCCTGGACGGATTGACGGCCGTCTACCGTGACGACGCGCTCACCGTGAAGATTTTTTCGGGCACCCCGTCGATCCAGCCGGTGGACATTCGCGGCGCCGATGTGGAGTACGCCCTGGACTACGGCCTGAAGGTGGGCGCCTCCGGTCTGACTTACCGGCCGGACGACTACGAAGGCCCCGACGGAGGCATCCACCGTGAGTGGGTCACCAGCGCCCGCCTCAGCCAGAACTTCGGCCCGGGCGACTACTACCTCGAATACGGACAAAAGACCGGCTACGATTTCGACCCCCTGACCGATGAGGCCGACGCGGGCGAGGCCCTCTACGCCAACCTGAATCTCTACCAGGGCGCCTTCTCCCTCTCCTGGGAGCACAGCTACTACAAACGCTTCGCCGTGGTCGCCAACGCCGACGGCAAAACCACCCTGAACCGCCCGCCCAGCCTGGCCCGCGAGTTCACCTGGACCCTGCTCAACCGGGCTCCCCACAACCTGGATCCCGATGACGAGCGCGGCCACAACCTGGACCTCCTGTACTCCGGCGACAACGGCTGGACCCTCCTGGCCAGCGGCGCCACCCTGCAGCGGCACAACGGCGACCCCGTCTACGACCTGGCTTTCGGCAGCGTGCAGAAGGACCGGCTGGGCGACTTCCGCGCCACCGGCGGCTTCGGCTACCAGGACAGCGAAGGCCTGCGGCAGACCGTGGTGGCCGAACTCACCTGGTTCGCCACTGAGACCCGCAGCTGGACTCTGCAGGTTGAACACCAGCACGTCCGCCTGGGTGGTGGCTACGGCTATGACGACGGCGCCTACGATGTGGACTGGTTCAAGCTTGAGTACGAAACGGCCCCGCGCTGGTCCTTCGCCGGCGTCCTTGAGATGAACAACAAATACGCCGAGCAGCAGGACTTCGGGGAAGGCAGCGGCCCCTTCCCCGCCGCTCAGATCACCTACACTCTCAGCCGCGGCGGCAACGTGGGCCTGTGGGCCGGCAAACGCCAGGCCGGCTACCTCTGCTCCGGTGGCGTGTGCAAGCTGGAGCCGGCGTTCGAGGGCCTGGAAGTGTACGGACTGTTCCGCTACTAGTGGGGATTGACTGAAGGCGCGTTTTCAGCCAGACTCGGGTGAACCCCAAGTCCCGAATCTGGAGAGACTATGAAACTGCGTATTGCCGTCCTCACACTGATCGCCCTGACGGTCCTGTCCTCGACTGCGATGGCGGCCGGCTTCGTCAGGCTCGGCACCGTGAACAGCTGGGAGAACATCCTGTCCAGCGCCCGCGGTCGGGCCCTGGGCAATTCCCATCTGGCCACCCTTCAGTCTCCCACGGCGGTTCTCGACAATCCGGCCCTCATCCTCGACCGGAACGGGGCCCATTTCGCCTACGACCGGTCCAACTATGTCAGCGACATCAACCTGGAAAACTACGGGGTGGGAATCCGCTTCGGAAACCTGTCCGTCATCGCCGGGACCCGGACCCTGAAGGTCGTGGATGAAATCCGCACGGCCTATAACCCCGAAGGAACCGGCACCCTGTTGGAAATCAGCGACCGGGTGCTCGTCCTCGGGGCGAGCTACGATCTGGGTCCCCTGATTTTCAAGTCTCCCCGGTTTGCCTGGACGGTCGGACTGGGCCACCGGCACACCAAAGGGACCACCAATGAGGTCAGCTACGGCCAGGGGGACCTCGATGCGGGAACAACTTTCCGGTGGCGGTCGCCCATGGAGCGGGGCCTGTTCGAAGTTTCGGCAGCCGCCTCCGGCACCAACCTTCTGGGAAATTCATTCGAGGTCGATGAAAGGGAAACGGAATTGAGTCAGCGGACCGCGTTCGGACTGGGCCTGAAATACGGGTTTCCCCTGGGCCGTTTCACCCAGGACGGGCTCACCTTCGCCGCCACCGCGACCTCGGTTCGCCCCCGGAATAATCCTTACCGGACAACCGCCCTTAATCTCGGTCTGGAGTGCGTCGTCTACCAGTTAATCGCCCTGCGCCTGGGATACGACGAGGGCGCTTTCAACGGAACGACGGGACACGGTATCGGCCTGGTCCTGGACGAACACCTGCCCGGACCGGCCGTCGTCCGGGTGGACTTCAGCTGGATCAACCCGGACGCGAGCCTTGATCTGCTCTTCGGGGACAGCCCCCAGGAGGCCTGGTCCGTCAACGCCGCCTGGGAATTCTGATCTATTCCACCCCGGGAATGGTCATGGCCTCGAACGCCGCGTTCAGGGCCGTGACCATCTCCTGATCCCGCCCCTCCATGTAATACCGCAGCACGGCGTCGGTCCCGGAAGCCCGCAGCTCGAACCACTGGGCCGCAAACTCGATGAAGGTGCCGTCGCCCGCATGGAAAAGGCGCGTGATGGTGGGCAGGTCCGTCCCCCCGGGCAGGTGGGCCAGCAATTCGGCGGCGGCCGTCTCAGGATCCTTGCCCTCCAGATTGGCGAAGAAGGCGACGGTCGCTTCCTTGCGCACGTTGCCGGCGGCCTTGGCCTGGTCCCGGGCCTCGCCCTTGAGCGACTCGTCGAAAAGGGTCACGTCCCGGCGCTCGTAGAAACGGTACCGGGTCTCGTATTCCTCCAGCAATTCCAGATAGTATCCGGCAAAACTGCCCTTGGCGGAGAACAGGCGGGCGCCGAGGCACAGGGACATGAGTCCGATCTGCATGGCGTCCTTTTCCTTGGCCGCCAGGCTGACCCGGTTCCCGTCCCGGCTTTTCATGGGAATGGCCGGCCCCATGGCCGCGCCGCCGCTTTCCTCCGCCATCATCAGCAGGCGCGGGCGCGGGCCGAACTCCGTGCTCACACCGGTCACATCGGTGGCGGCGGTGGGGCTGGTTCCGGCAGCGATCTGCCCCTCCAGGTCCGTCACCAGTTCCGCAAAGTACTTGAAGCCAACCGGCACGCGGTAGGTGGACAGGGAGGCGCCGCCGCGGGCACTGAAAGTCTCGGCCACCTCGCCGATGCTCATGCTGGTGGGGAAGGTGCTGGCCACGATCCAGTCGAAGTCGCCCAGTTGGCCGGCCTCGTCCAGGGAAGCGATTTTCAGGGCCGTGAGCATGAAGTAGATCTGATTGGGTTTGAAGAAAACCAGGCAGCGGTCGTCGTCCAGGGGATCGACTTCCAGGCCGGCCGCCGTGGCCGTTTCCGCCAGGCCGGCCGGCGCCGTGGTAACCATGTTGAAGCGGTCGCCGTCCGGATCCCAGATGAAGAAGACGTCGCACTTGCCGTCGCGCAGCAGGTCCTGGGCGCCCACGTGTTTGTAGACCTGCCATTTGCCGGGATCCACGCCGTGGTTCACGCCATCCACGATACCGATGCCGTGGTAGGTGCGGCTTTCGTCCTCGTGGGTGAAGAACACGGGGCCGCCCTCGCCCACGTCGATATCCAGCTGGGCGAAGATACGCCGGGCCGCCGGGGCCATGGAGCCGCCCTCGGTGCAGAAGGCGGCGCGGAAGCCGTTGGCCGCCGCCTGGGGCACTTCGGCCAGCAGATTGGCCGGCACCACCTGGCGCAGAACGTCCACGTAGGGGGCGATGGGGTCGAAATCATGTTTGATGCGGGGGTCGTTGGCCGCGGCCAGGTTGATGACGATGGGAGTTTCGGCCACCTGGGCCACCATGTCCTTCACCCGGTCGCTGATGCGGCCGGCCATGGCCAGCAGCTGTCCGCCGCCCTTTTCCATGGGCTTCCAGCCGCCCTTGTAGCTCTGGCTGTGGGAAGCGGTGAAGTTTTCCCCGCCGTCGAGTTCGTCGTAGAAGACCCCGAAGGACGACAGCCAGATGGGCGTGGTGCGTTCGCCCTGGGGCCGCAGGTGAACTTCGAGGTCGTGGCCGGCGTACAGCCGGGCGGCCAGATCGATGAATTCCTGGGTATGAGGCCGCACCTCGCCGCCCACATGCAGGGTTTGCAGACCGGTTTCCCTGGCCAGCCGGGCCCGGGCCTCCAGCATGACCGCCACGGTTAACCCGTTGAACGGCACACCCAGATTGAAGAGGTCGTCCGGATCCAGCAGGTCCCGGTAGCCGGCGGTGCCCAGCTTGAACTGGTCCGCCCAGGCCGCCAACCCGGCCGCGCGGGCCAGTTCGGCGTCGATGGTAAAGGTCTGGGCTTCCTTGGCGAACGGCGTGAAAAAGGGCACGGAACCGGTCATGCTGACATCTCCGGGTTGGAAACGGAATAAACGTGGATAACGGCAGTATAAATCCGCCCGGCCCGGATGACCAGAGGCCTCTCGCAACCTCGTGAAAAGGGGACGGCCACAGGACCGCCCCCCTCTACGACAAACCCTGTTCACCGGTCAGTCGGTCAGCACCCGGGCCTTGTACCCGTACTGGATAACCTCCCAGACCGGTTCGTTCCGGAGCTTGCGAAACACCAGCTCAACCTCCGTGCCCACGGTCACCTCGTCGGGCGGTGCCTCACAGACCATACAAGTCAGGCGCACGCCGTTTTTCAGCTCGACGATGGCGTTGACATAGGGTTTCTGGTTGTCGAACTCCGCCGGGGGAATCCAGCACACGGTGTGGGTGACGACCTTGCCCCGGTTGGGCAGGGCCAGGGTCTCGAAGTCCCGTCCTGCGCACTTGCGGCAGACCGCCCGCGGCGGGAAATGGATTTCGCCGCACCCGGTGCACTGGCCGGCCTCCAGGCGATAGCGCTGGGGAATTTCACGATGGTAGCGCGGTGAAATCATCACGACACCTCCAGGATGTGGACCAGGCAGCTGCCACCGCTGCCACCCATGTTCTGGGCCAGGCCCAGGCGTGCATTGGGGACCTGGCGGTCGCCCGCCCGTCCACTCAACTGGTCATACACTTCCACGATCTGTCCCACCCCGGTGGCGCCCACCGGGTGCCCCTTGCTCTTGAGCCCGCCGGAGGGATTGACCGGGAAGCGGCCGCCCAGAGCCGTTTCCCCAGCCAGGGTGGCCGGCCCCGCCTGCCCCGCCTCGTAGAAGCCCAGTTCCTCCAGGCAACAGAGTTCGGCGATGGTGAAGCAGTCGTGGACCTCGCAGAAGTCGATGTCCCCCGTGGTCACACCCGCTTGGGCGAAAGCCTTGCGGGCGGCCATGCCTACCGACGGGATGCGGGACGGATCCGGACGGCTGTGCAGGGCGATGGCGTCCGTCGCATGCCCCGAGCCCTTGATCGTCACCATGGGTTTGCCAAGATCCCGCGCCACCGCCACCGGAGCCAGCAGAACCGCGGCCGCCCCGTCGCTCACCGGGGAGCAGTCGAAGAGTCCCAGGGGCTCCGCCACCCGCACGGCGTTGCGCACCGTGTCGAGGGTGATCTCGCGGGGAAACTGGGCCTTGGGGTTCAGGGCCCCGTGCCGGTGATTCTTCACCGCCACGTGGGCCATCATGTCGTAGGTGGTGCCGTGGTTGTGCATGTGGGCGTTGGCGATCATGGCGTACAGCCCCGGGAAGGTCACGCCGTGGTAAACCTCGTACTCCTGATCCGCGGCGGTGGCCAGGCAGAAGGTGGCGTCGGCCCCGTCGTTCATTTTCTCCACGCCACCGGCGATGACGAAATCGCTGGCGCCGCTGGCCACCTCCAGGTACGCGGCCCGGAAGGCCGCCCCGCCCGAGGCACAGGCGCTCTCCACGCGGGTGGCCGCGATCCCGCTCAGCCCGGCGTAATCCGTCAGGATTGACGCCAGGTGTTCCTGCCCGTTGAACAGACCGCTGCTCATGCAGCCGATCCAGGCGGACTGGATCTGTTTCCGGTCCACGCCCGCGTCAACCAGACAGTCGGCCGTCGCCTCGGCGAATAGATCCCGCAGGGGGGATGTCCAGAGTTCACCGTACTTGGTCGAACCGGCTCCGATAATGGCAACATCTCTCATGGTCTCCCCCTTTCTACATTTCGTTAACGCGGATCTTGCCGCGGTAGGCCACATACTTGCCGTAGTCCAAATGGATGCGCCGGTCCGCGAGTTGCTCCCGCACCTTCGGCGCCAGGTCCTGGATCTCGGGCAGCCGGTCGGTGGCGCGGATCACGAAACTGTCCGAGGCCGCCCCGCTGCCGAAGGAGGTGATCAGGATGTTGTCGCCGGGCTTGGCCACGTCCAGCACGGCGGCCAGCCCCGTGGGCGAGGACCCGCTGTAGGTGTTGCCCATGAGATTCACCACCCAGCCCTGCTCCATCTGCTCCTGCCGGAAGCCGAGCATCTTGCCGGCCCGCAGGGGGAACTTGCCGTTGGGCATGTGGAAGACGGCGTAGGCGAAATCCTGCGGTTTCAGGCCCGACTTCTCCAGGATGCCCCGCGTGGCACTGGTGACATGGTGGAAATAGGCCGGATCACCGGTGAAGCGACCGGCATGCCGAGGGTAGAACTCCCCCTCGCGCCGCCAGAAATCCGGCGTGTCCGAGGTGAAGGAGTAGGTGCAGGTGATTTCGGCGGCCACGTTCTGCGACCCCATGATGTAGGCGGCCCCGCCGGCGCTGGCGGTGTATTCCAGGGCGTCGCCGGGCGCCCCCTGGCTGGTATCCGCCCCGATGCCCAGGGCGTAGTCCATTTCACCGGACTTCACATGGGAATAGGCCACATACATGGCCTCGCTGCCGGCTTTGCAGGCAAACTCGAAATCCGCCACATGGCACTCGGGGCCCGCGCCGATGGCGTCGATCAACACCGTGCCCGAGGGTTTCACCGCGTAAGGGTGACTCTCGGAACCGATGTAGCAGGCGCCGATTTTTTGGGGATCGATTCCGGCCCTGGCCAGGGCATTCCGGGCGGCCGCCACGGAAATGGTGATGGTGTCCTCATCGGGACCGGGGACCGTCTTCTCCTCCAAAAGCAATCCGCGTTTGAAGGCTTCCGCGTCGGCGCCCCACTGATTTGCGATGTCTTCGGCCTTGATGCGAAATCTGGGAACGTAGGAGCCATAGCCAACAATACCGTGCATGGTGCTCTCCTTTGCTTGAATTCGCTCTTTCAATTGCGAATCCCAGCGTATCAGGTGCCCATGAACGTGGCAAGGCAGCAGACCGGGTGGCTGCTAAACTATTTTCTGGCTGTGCGTTACACCACCACGACCGAATTTTCCTCGGCGCCCAGACCGGCCGGAGCATACTTGTCGGCGTCCCCGTCGTTCACCCAACGCCGGCCGTCGATGAGATAGCGGAACGCGTACTCCCGGCCCACGGGTAGATCCAGAACGGCTTTGAAATCGCCGGACTTGAGTCGCTGCATGGGGGTTTCGGCGGGATCCCAGGCGTTGAACTCACCCACCAGGCTGACGGTGGACGCCTCGGGCACCAACTTGGCCGGCACCCGGAACGTGACTTTGCTCAAGGGACGGGATTTGAGATATCGCTTCTGCAGACTCATGACACGGTCCTCCCGGCACGGCCTGTCACGGCCGGCCAATGGGGGCGATAGTGGGACTGATCTTGCGGGATAATAAACGTGGGAAACAGGGACCCGCCACCCCTTTACACAAAACTTACCGGCGGGGCCCCAAACGCGACCCGGGCCGCCCGCCACCGCCGCTCAGTCGGTGAAGGAGACGTCCACCACCTTGCGGATGACCGCGCTCTCCACCTCGAAGAAATGGGCCTTCTCGAAACTGAAGGCCGAGGCGATCAGGTTGCTGGGAAAGACTTCGATACGTGTGTTCAGATCCCGCACGTTGGCGTTGAAGAAGCGCCGGGCCGCCTGGATGCGATCTTCCGTGTTGGCCAGTTCGGTTTGCAGGGAAAGGAAGTGGGCGCTGGCCATGAGTTCGGGATAGTCTTCGGCCACCGCCAGGAGCTTCTGTACGCTGCCCACGAGGACTTTCTCGTCGCGGGCCTGGGACTCCGGAGCTCCCGTGGAGGCGCGGGCGCGGGCGCGGGCCTCGGTGACTTCGGTGAAGGTCGCCTGCTCGTGGGCCGCGTAGCCCTTGACCGTCTCCACCAGATTGGGAATCAGATCGTAACGGCGCTTGAGCTCCGTATCGATACCCGACCACGACTCCTTCACCTGCTGCCGCATGCGTACCAGGGCGTTGTAGTTCAGGACGATCCACAGGATGAACAGTCCCAGGATTCCCAGCGGCAGCCAGAACGGCATGGTCAGATCCCTTTCATTTCCTTGATAACATAGTCCGGCACCAGATCGTGCAGCTTGGCGGCCATCCTGACCGCGTCCTCGTAACGGCCCGGATCGCAACGCCCGGTCTTGTAGACGGCGATTTCCCCATAGCCGAATTCAATCGTGAACGACGGGGCCGACAGCAGGTACTCCATGGTGCGGGTGTGGATCACGTCGTAGGCCCATTTCCGGTCGCCGCTCTTGACGAAGAATTTACGGCTGAACTCGGCCGACTCGAAATCGATGTCGTCGGCCCCGAAGAACTCCCCCACCTTGTCGAAGGCGTGTTCCCGGCGGATGTGCAACGGAACGGTGGGAAACTCGCAGGCCAGGATGACCACACCCCGGTTGTGAGTCGTGCGGTTCTTGCCGTGCCCGGTGACGTACTTGTAGTCAAACAGGGTCACCGGGTGCCCCTGGAATCGTCCCGTAATGATGTTCTTGCCTTCGCGGGAGTGCCCTTTGTCGAAGACCTTGATCCCTGTGTACCGTTGGTCCCAGTCGCCCAGGGGCCCGGCGTTGAAACTCCAGGCGTGCCCGGCGGCCCACTTGCGCAGCCGGGCCTGACGTTTCTGCTCGGCGCGATAGTAGAACACCGCGCCGATGATGGCCGCCAGGACCAAAAAAACAATCAGCAGTCCAGGCAATGCCCCGCCTTCCGTTACAGCCCGCGCAGCAGACTGGCGGGAACCTTGACCTTCATTTCGAGCAGGGCCTGGCTCATGGTCTTGCCCTGCGGATCCACCAGCAGGCTGGTGGTGCCCCCCCCGCCCAGTGCACCGTCCAGCAGGAAGTTCAATCCCTGCAGGTTATCCAGCTCGAAGCGGGTGACCTTTCCCAGTACCCGGCCCTCAAAGAATTTCTTCACCCGCGCGGTGGTGAGTTTCTGGCGCATCCAGGCGTAGATGCGGGGGGACCGCGCCAGGACGCCCACGTTGCACATGTCGCCCTTGTCGCCACTGCGGGCGTAACACAGCCGCCTCAGGGACACTTCCTTCACCGCACCGCCGGCCTTGAAGGGCGGCGGGGGATTGCGCGGTTCATCGCTGGTCACGGGCTCGCCCGCATCACCGCGCACCTTGAAGTGAAGCTCCTGGAAGTGCTCGCTGCAGTCGGTGTCGAAGGTCAGGACTTTGGCGGACACCCCGTCGCGACGCATGAGGGCGGGCCAGTAGGCCACCACCTGCTGGGGACGGGGCCGCCCCCGCGTGCTGACGGCCATGCCCGACGGTCCGGCCAGGATCAGCGCGGGCAGGGCCTTGCTGAAGTCGTTCACCTTGTGTACGTCGTGGTCGCGCACGCCGAAGCGCAGAAAGATCTCGTTGGGCTGACAGCGCGACAGGTGGTCCGGCCAGATGGAGGACATGCCCACCAGAGAGGTGGACGTCTGCTCGAATTCGTGGCCCACCTTCTCCCAGAAGATCTCGGCCACGCAGGCGGCCTTGGCCTGAACGTCCGGGCCGCTGATCAACACTTCCCCTTCGGCCTTCCAGCCGTCCTCGTAGGCCATGGAGACCTTGAACATCTCCGGGGCCGGCCCGCCGCGCACGCCGGTGACCGTCACCTTGTCCGGGCCCGTTTCCTCCACGCGGACGGTATCGAAGAAGGCCACGCCGTCGGGAGAAATGTACTGGGCCGGGTCGCCCATCTCGTAGACCAGCTGCTCCTTGACGGACTTTTCACTCACGCGGCCGCCGGTTTTCCGGTGCTTGGTCACGTGGAAGGTGCCGCTGCGTTCCATTTCGATGATGGGATAGCCCATGTTGTGGAAGTGGGGCACCTCCTGCCAGTCGGTGATGTTGCCGCCGGAGGCCTGGGCTCCGCACTCGATGACGTGACCGGCCACGATGCCGGCGGCCATCTTGTCCCAGTCGTCCATGGCCCAGCCGAACTCGTGGATCATGGGGGCCAGGGTCAGGCCGGTGTCGGTGACCCGTCCGGTCACGACGATGTGGCAGCCCGCGTCCAGGGCCGCGACCACCGGTTCGGCCCCGAGGTAGGCATTGGCCGAGGTGATCCGGCGCCGGACCTCGGTGAAGTCCTCCCCCGTCTCCATGTTGGTGAATTCCTCCCCCGCGGCGGTCAATTCGTACAGGCGCCCGGAAATGTCGTCGCCGTAGACCACGCCCACCTTCAGGGGCAGGTCCATTTTGCGGGCCATGGCACGGATCTGGCGGCCCAGACCCACCGGATTGATGCCGCCGGCATTGTTGATCACGCGCACGTTCTTCTCCACGATCAGCGGCAGGCAGGTCTCCAGCTGGGTCAGGAAGTCCTTGGCGTACCCCAGTTCCGGGTTCCGCAGCTGCTGCTTCTTGAGGATGGACATGGTGATTTCCGCCAGAAAATCCATCGTGACATAGTCCAACGGCCCGCCGGTGAGCTGGCGGCGCAGGGCATCCATATCGTCCCCCCAGTAACCGCCGGCGTTTGCGATGCGGATTTTCCGTTTCACTGAGCACATCCTCCCTGGACACAGTCGGTCCTTGTCTTTTCAAATTCTGACCTGATAATGGGGGCAACCTTGGTGGGCGTCACCGCGCCCGTGCATTATCGGAGCCAGGGGTCCGATGAATCAAGCCTGAAAGGACCAGACCCCGCGATGGGCAAGTCAAACGCAGGATTCAACGACTATTTTGTTTTCGGTTTTCCACTCGCGGACCAAGTGTGGTTGCGCTACGACGTGACCTCCGTGCTGCCCGCGGACCTGACCGGCGATCTGCCTGAGCCCTCGCAGGAGATCCGCAGCCTGGCCGACCGGATCAACCGCCGGCCCCATCCCGCCGGGCAACCCACGCCCCAGGCCGAGCTCCTGCTGGCCCTGCGCACCGTGAACCAGGCCTTGCGCTGGCTCGCGGAACAGTATCTGGTGCGGGACAACCCGGGCGCCCTGCCCCGCGGCCGAGCGTGGATCGACGCCAAACTGGGCGACGACACCTCCGCCGCCCTGTTCCAGACCTTCGTGGATCTCTTTCCGCCCCTGGCCGTGAAGCTCGCAGACACGAATCCGTCGGACTTCCTGCAGGGGACCGCCGGGGACCTCACAGGTCTGGACCGGGCCACCCTGGAACTGATCCTGCTGTTCCTCAACGGCACCAACCCGGCCACCCGCCCGCTGCGCGAACTGTTCGACGACGCGGACCTGCGCCGCAGGGCCTCGTACGTTCCGTTCGTCACCGGGCTGGAAGAATACCTGGAAGCGGAGGAACCGCCCGGGAGTTCGGGCGACTCCCTGTTCCATCTGCTGCGCTCCCCCATGCTGGCCAGCCCGGGGTCCCTCGCCGGTCAGATCGCCTGGATGCGGGACAACTGGGCCCACCTGCTGCCGCCCGACCTCATGGATCGGCTGGCTTTGGCCTTGGACGTGCTCAAGGAAATGGACGTGGCCCGGGGCGGAGACCCCGGTCCGCCACCCGTGCTGGAATTCGGCCCCGGCAGCCCGGGCTGGGAGGACAGCCAACCGGAGCCCGAGGCCTTCAGCCGCGACGCCGACTGGATGAGCAACGTGGTTCTCATGGCCAAGTCCACCTACGTGTGGCTCGACCAGTTGAGCCGCACCTACGGACGATCCGTGCACACGCTGGACCAGGTGCCCGATGAGGAACTGGACCGTCTGGCCCGCTACGGCGTGACCGGCCTGTGGCTCATCGGACTGTGGGAACGGTCCACCGCCTCGCGCACCATCAAGCAGTGGCGCGGCAATCCCGACGCCGCCGCCAGCGCCTATGCGCTGAAGGCCTACCGCATCGCCGACGATCTGGGCGGCGAGACAGCCTACCTCAACCTGAAGAACAGGGCCGAACAGCGCGGCCTCCGCCTGGCCAGCGACATGGTGCCCAACCACATGGGCATCGACAGCGACTGGGTGGTGGAGCATCCCGACTGGTTCCTTCAGCTGGACCACCCGCCCTACCCGGCCTACAAGTACACGGGCGACGATCTCTGCCCCACCGACGGCGTGGGCGTGCGCATCGAGGACGGCTACTGGGACAACACCGACGCCGCCGTGACCTTTCAGCGCATGGACGAACAGACCGGCCAGGCCCGCTACCTCTACCACGGCAACGACGGCACCAGCATGCCCTGGAACGACACCGCCCAACTGGACTTCCTGCAGGACGAGGTGCGCGAAGCGGTGACCCAGGTCATCCTGCAGGTGGCCCGCATGTTCCCCATCATCCGGTTCGACGCGGCCATGACCCTGGCCAAGAAGCACTACCAGCGCCTGTGGTTTCCCGCGCCCGGCGATGCCGGCGCCATTCCCTCCCGTGCCGAATACGGACTGACCCGGGAGGCCTTCAACCGGGCCTTTCCCCACGAATTCTGGCGCCAGGTGGTGGACCGGGTGGCCGCCGAGGTGCCCGACACCCTGCTGCTGGCCGAGGCCTTCTGGCTCATGGAGGGCTACTTCGTGCGCACCCTGGGCATGCACCGGGTCTACAACAGCGCCTTCATGAACATGCTCAAGATGGAGGACAACCAGAAATACCGGCAAACGGTCCGCAACGTCCTGGAATTCAGCCCGGCGGTGCTGGGCCGGTTCGTGAACTTCATGAACAACCCCGACGAGAAGACCGCCGTGGAACAGTTCGGCCGGGGCGACAAGTACTTCGGCTGCGCCCTGCTGCTGGTGACCATGCCGGGGCTGCCCATGCTGGGTCACGGGCAGATCGAGGGCTTCAGCGAGAAATACGGCATGGAGTACCGGCGCGCGGCCTGGGACGAGAAGGTGGACCACGACATGGTGGCCCGTCATGAGCGGGACATCTTTCCTCTCATGCGGCGGCGTCATCTGTTCAGCGGGTCCGACCTGTTCAATCTGTTCGATTTCAAACGGCCCGAAGGCTGGGTCGACGAGAATGTTTTCGCCTATGTCAACGGCCACGGCCACGAGCGCGCCCTCGTGCTCTACAACAACAGCTACGAAAGCACCCACGGTCACATCCGCACCGCCAACCCGGTGAACCGGGGCTCCGCCGACCATCCTCATCTGGTCAGCCGATCCCTGGCCGAGGCCCTGGATCTGGACACCTCCGGCGGCGCCTGGTACATCTTCCGTGATCACGCCGACCGCCTGGAATATCTGGTGAACGGCGCCCAGCTGGGCCATGAGGGCTTTCACACGCACCTGTCCGGATACCAGTACCGGACCCTGCTGGATTGGCGCCGCGTGGAGGATCCCGCCGGCAGCTGGTACGATCTGCACGCGTCCCTCGGCGGCCAGGGTGTGCCCGACATGATGCTGGCCCGTCGGGAGCGGGAAATCGCCCCGGCTCTGGCCCGCGTCGCCGCCTGGACCACGCCCGAAATCCTGGCCTGGCTGGAAACCGCCCTCACGGTTGAACCGGACGCCCCGGCCGCTGCAGACGCCATCCCGTCTGATTTGCCCGCGGATCTGCCGGATGCGGCCGGTGAGTTCCTGACCCGGCTCACCACCGAACCCGGCCCTTGGGCCTGGGCCCTGGTACCAGACAATTCATTGGCCCAAAAGGAGTTCAAGTCCTTGACGGTCGATCTGGGCGGCAGTCTGCTGGTGCAGGCTCTGTACCTGGCCACCGTTTTGCGGGCTCTCCCGGGGCCCGTTCCGACTGCCCCGGCCACCGACCTGGCGGGCCTGGCCCTTCAGCCGGTGGACGCCCCTCTCTTCCAAAAATGCCTTCAGGACAATTTGACCACCTGGACGGGCCACGATTTTGCCAGCCGGCAGGCCGCCGATCTGGCCGCGCTCCTGGCCGCGGTTCCGGCCGTGGGCCCGGAGATGATCAAAGGGCGTATCGGGTGGCTGAAGTCCTGGCTGGAAGACCCACAAGTCCTTACCTTTTTGCGAGTTAACACTCACGAGGGGCACGTATACCTCCACCGGGAAAGCCTGGAGTTCCTGCTCACCGCGCTCACGCTGGAAGCCCTGTTCGAGGCGGGCGCAAGCCCCCTGGTCTCGGTGATGGATGCCCGGGCCCTGGTTTTGGACCTCGCGCGGACCTCCGGATACCGTCTGGATATCATGCAGGCACACTTTGTGGAAAATTCATGAGAGGTTATTTGACCGCTTGTATGAATGCGTGATTAGTGGTAGAGTTAATTGGTCAAATGGTGAGGTTAGGATTCTAACATCCTGTTGCCCCACTGTTTGGACTGAAAAATGTGTTTGATGCTGGCTGGATAAAACAACCTTTCGATGACCCTGTCGAAAGAGGGAAGGCATCTCAGCTTCCCGCCGGTGATCGGATTCAGGACTCCCCTACGTGCAGGCGGCGGGGGGTCGCATTGAACTTGCCCGTTCATGCACAGCAGACAGCAACACCTTGTTCCTGCACAACTCGCCTGGAGAAAAAAACATGAAGAAGATGGTAATTCTGCTGATCGTCAGCCTGATGGCGACCTCCGCTTTCGCCGTTGTGGATCCCGATCCCAACATGCTGGGCATGTACCTCGACCTCAACGCCGACGTGACCTGCGGTCCCGCGATGATGGGCAACGTCTACGTCATCCTGACCAACCCCACCTACGGTGAAGTGAACGGCGCGGAATTCGGTTTCGACGTTGTGGGCGGCCCCATGTTCGTCCTGAGCACCACCTGGCCCCTCGAAGCCGTGGCCATCGGCGGATACGACAATGTCAGCCGTGGCGACTGGGCTTGCGGTTTCGCGCCCATCGTGACCTCCGAAGCCACCGTGGTTTGCACCATGCAGGTCCTGCCCCAGGGCCCGACCAGCATCATTCTGACCGGCAACAACATCCCCTCCGGTGAGCCCGGACTGCCCGCCATCCTGGACGCCGGCGTCGTGACCAACGTTGGCCTGAGCGCCGGCATCGGCGGCACCGCCGTGGCCATGGGCACCCCCTGTGAGGATGTCGTCGCCACCGAGAAGGCTTCCTTCGAAAGCTTGAAGAGCCTGTACCGGTAAGTTAGCCGACCCACTGAGATACGATCAGAAGCCGGGCCCCTTGGCCCGGCTTCTGGCATTCCGGACCTTTTTATTGTTTCTTGAGGCAGGGAAGGAGGACCATGCACCGCTCAGCCTGTATCATTTTCGCACTGGCGATCCTGGGCCTGCTGCCGGCAGCCCCCGCGGCTCGGGCCGGGCTCGGCACCGCCGTCAGCTCCCCTGCGGTCATCGATTCCCGCCCCCCGCTGGTGGAGTTGGACACCCTGGGCGAGCACCTGCTCATCCAGGCCGGCCAGACCCTTCAGTTTCATTGGACCCATTTCGACGACAACCCCGGGGTGAACCTGGCCTCCTACTGGGCCCGCCTGTACGTGGACGGCGACCCGATCGCTTCGAAGTCCTGGTTTCCCGGACCGGCGGAGTTCACCTGGACCTGGACCGCCCCCGAAATCCAGTCCCCGTTCTGCCGCCTGGCCGTCCTGGCGCGCGACGCCTTCGGCAACGAAACCCTCCTCCACTCCGAAGATTTCACGGTGCTGTTTTCGACCACGGACACGCCGCCGGACGTCCCCTTGCTGCAAGTGGGCCCGGCCTCTCCCAACCCGTTCAATCCCGCCTGCCGCCTGGACCTGAGCCTGGGCCGGGCCGGACACGTGACCGTGTCGGTGTTCGACACCCGTGGCCACCGCCTGCGGACCCTCCTGGATCTCAGTGCCCCGGCCGGGCCCCTGACTGTCACCTGGACCGGGACCGACGACAAAGGCCGCCCGCAGCCGGGCGGCCTCTATCTCTTCGCCGTGGAAGTCGAGAGCGCAGGTCAGGTCCGGCGCGAACTGCGCAAGGCCGTGCTGCTGCCCTGACCCCTACTCCTTGATCCCCACCAGGTCACACATGAAGGCGTAGCCCAGCGCCGTCTCCTCCAGGCGCCGGAACCGACCGGAGGCGCCCCCGTGACCGGCCTCCATGTTGGTCTTCATGAGAAGGATGTTGTCGTCGGTCTTCAGGGTCCTCAGCTTGGCCACCCACTTGGCGGGTTCCCAGTACTGCACCTGGCTGTCGTGCAGCCCGGTGGTGACCAGGAGGGCCGGGTAATCCTGGGCCGCAACCTGGTCGTAGGGCGAATAGGACAGCATATAGTCGTAGTAGACCTTGTCGTTGGGGTTGCCCCACTCGTCGTACTCGCCGGTGGTCAGGGGGATGGTTTCGTCCAGCATGGTCGTGACCACGTCCACGAAGGGCACCGCCGCCACCACGCCCTTCCACAATTCAGGCTCCATATTGATGATGGCGCCCATGAGCAGCCCGCCGGCCGAGCCGCCCATGGCGAACATCCGGTCCCGGGCCGTGTACCCCTGCTCCACCAGGAACCGGCCGCAGTCGTTGAAGTCGGTGAAGGTGTTTTTCTTCTTCAGGAGCTTGCCGTCCTCGTACCAGTAGCGGCCCATTTCCTGGCCGCCGCGGGTGTGGGCGATGGCGTAGACGAAACCCCGGTCCAGCAGACTCAGGCGGGTCGAGTTGAAGTACGCACTCTGGCTGTAGCCGTAGGACCCGTAGGCGTACAGCAGCAGCGGGGCGGTGCCGTCGGGCTTGAAGCCCTTGCGATAGACCAGGGAGATCGGCACCAGGGTGCCGTCGGCGGCCGTGGCGTGCAGGTACTCGGCCTGGTAGTGGGCGCTGTCGAATCCGCCCAGAATTTCCTCCTGCTTGAGCAGGGTCGTTTGCCGGGCGTCCATGTCGTAGCTGAAGGTTGACGACGGGGTGGTCAGGGAGGAATAGCCGAAGCGCAGCTGATTGGTTTCCATTTCGGGATTGTAGGCCAGCCACACCGCCCAGGTGGGCTCGCCGAAGTCCAGGAAGTGACTTTCGCCGGTGCCCAGGTGTTCCACGCGCAGGTGGCTCAGGCCGTCGAAGCGTTCCTTGTAGACCAGACGGTCGGCAAAGACCTCGATACCCTCCAGCAGGACGTCCTCGCGATGGCCCAGGACCTCCGTCCAGTGGGCCAGTCCGGTTTTGTCCAGACCGCACTCCATGAGACGGAAGTTCAGTGCGTGCAGGTTGGTGCGCACCAGCCAGCGGTCGTTCTGATGGGAGATGCCGTACTCCATGTCGGCGGTGCGGGGCTGGAAGACCCGGAACTCGCCGGTGGGGTTGTCCGCTTCCAGGATGTGGCTCTCGCTGCTGAGGGTCTGGCTGGACTCGATGACCAGATAGCGGTCGCTCTTGGTGCGCCAGACGTAGCAGCTGAAGGTGGCGTCGTCCTCCTGATACACCAGCACGTCGTCGGCCGTGTCGGTGCCCAGGACGTGACGCCAGATCTGATAGGTGCGCAGGGTCTCGGGGTCCTGCTTGCTGTAGAAAAGAGTCTGGTTGTCCATGGCCCACACGGCGTTGCCGGTCACGTCGGGAATGACGTCCGGGAGGATGTTTCCACTGGCCAGATCCTTTACCCGCAGGGTGTAGAAGCGGCGGCCCACCTCGTCCACCCCGTAGATGGCCAGACGGTTATCCGGGCTCACGTTCACGCCCCGCAGGGAGAAGTAGCCGTCGCCGGCCATGGCGTTGCCGTCGAACATGATGTCCTCGGGGCCGTCCAGGGTCCCCGGCCGCCGGCAGTGCAGGGCATACTCGCCGCCCTCCACGTAGCGGGTGTAGTACCAGAAGTCCCGCAGCTGGAAGGGCGCGGACGAATCGTCCTTCTTGATGCGGCCCTTCATTTCCGTGAAGAGGCTCTCCTTGAAGCCGTCCACCGGCGCCATGACCTCTTCCAGATAGGCGTTTTCCGCCTCCAGGTAGGCAATGACCTCAGAATCCTCACGCTGATTGAGCCAGAAGTAGTTGTCCACGCGGGTGTCGCCGTGGATCGTCATTTCATGGGGCCGCACCGCGGCCTCCGGGGGAGTGGGCGCGTTGCCGCAACCGGCCAGGAACCCGGACACCAGAGCCATGGCCAATACCACCTTCAGAATAGAGCGCATGATTACCTCGTCGCCGCCACCATGATTTCGGTGGCCAGAAAGGGAAAGGATGTGCGGTCGGAACGGAACAGGGTGGCGCGGGCCACCGAACGGAGAGGTCCCCAGGTCAGCATGTCCATGGGGGCCGTCAGATTGAACGTGCTGTCGACGGTGAAGCCCGCTTCGGTCAGCAACCGCCGAACCTGTCTTTTCCGATAGATCCGGGCGCGGGCGTAGCGGTCATGGAGCCGGGTGGGCCACCAGCTCACGAATGGGACACGATTCCAGGGCAGCAACGGCAGGTCGGCGCCGTGGGTCTCGAACAGCCACCAGCGGTTGGGCACCGTGAGCAACAGTCGTCCCCCCGGGCGCAGGAGCCGCCGCATCTCCGCCAGCGTCTCCCGTTCGTCCGCCACGTGTTCCAGGACGGTGAAGGAGGTCAGGCAGTCGGCGCTGCCGTCGGGCAGGGGCACGGGACCGCCGTCGGTGGCCACGGTGGTGATCCGGTCGCCCAGACCGCGCCGGGCGATCTCCTGGTCGAAGGCCACGGTGAAGTCCGGGTTGATGTCCACGCCGGTGATGCGGTCGAACTTTTCCGCAAAACGCAGGGTCTGGGCGCCGTTACCGCAGCCGAAGTCCACCAGATGGCCCCGGGGCCAGGGCAGGAAGGCGGCGGCCAGACGGGCCCGGCGGCCCAGCACGAACTGGCCCGCGGCGGCGGGAGCCCCGGCGGCCAGGTGGGGCAGGTCGGGGGTGTCGGTCGAGTTGGGCTTCACGGCGGGGTCGTCCTTTGCTATCTTTCAGACATGAGCGATTCCAATAAAAAAGACAAACTCGAACAGGAGATCCGGCGCGGCCGGAAATTCTCCGTCAGCGAGGCCGTGGGCCGGGAAGCGGCGGGCGCCCTCAAGGGGGCTTCCCCGGTGGCCCGGGCCAAGCAGGTCCTGCTGGAGATCGACCACACCCTGGACACGGATCTGGACGATCCGGAAGGATCCCTGCGGGAAACCCTCCTGGCGCAGCTGGGCGGAAACACGCCGTTGCTGAGCCGTCATTTCGATCATCCCCTGGCCGCCCTGGCCGCCTATCTGGACGAGGTGCTCGCCGTGCCCGTGGCCCTGGCCAACCTCGTGCGCCAGACCGACGCCCGCTGGGGCCGCACCTACGGCGAACGCCCCTACTTCGAGGTCGAGGGGCAGCCGCCCCATCCCGATGACCCCTATACCCTGGCCTGCGTCCGGGAGCGTCTGACCGATTTGCGCGATCGCCTCCCGGTCTAGGCCCTAGTCCTCCTGCGCCCCCAGCCGGAAGGGCAGATCCGCCCCGTCGGCCAGAAGCCGACGCAGGGTCTCGGCCCCCGCGCCATCCCCGGTCACGCGCAGGGTTCCGTCCGGGGTCCGGTCCAGGAAATAGCCCTGGCGGTCCCAGGCCGTCCAGGCGGCGGGGTCCGTGAACAGCCGCGGCTTGATAAGCTGGGGCTCGCCTTTTTCCGGACAGAAAGTAACGCAATTGCCGCATTCGTTGCAGAGTTCGGCCAGCACCAGGTACTGGTTCCGGGATTCCAACCCGGCGGTGTCCCCGCTCGGCACGGTGAAGAAAGCGTTGTTGGGACACACCGACACGCAGTTGCCGCAGGCCACGCACTCGAATTCCTGCAGGTCGTTGTCCACCTGCCGCAGGGGCTTCCCGCTGCCGGCCAGGGTGTAGCGCGCGCTGCCTTCGACCGTTTTCAGGTGGGCGGCGGCCGCCTGCACTGCGTCCCGGTGGCCGGCGGCCAGCGCCTCGCGCTGCACATGAGCCCGCCACTGGGCCGTGGTGGCCCAACCGGCTGTCTGCAGGGCCTTGCGCCAACTGCGCAGCCCCTGGGCCAGGCGTCCGTAGCCGCCGGGCTTGAGCAGATCGCTGCAGATCGTGACCGGCGCCAGGCCCAGCCCGATCATACCGCCCAGGTTGTCCTTGTCCACGCCGGCGCTGAAGGCCACGGGAATTCCACCCGCGTTTCCGGCCAGATCCAGCTCCCCGGGGAGCGCGGCCATCAGCCGGTCCAGCAGGGTCACCGCCAGGACATGCAGCGGCCGTCCGCTCAGATACATGCGGTCGCCGGGCATGACGCCCCGCAGATTCTCCACCACCAGGGTGTTGGTCAACTTGATCCCGAACACCCGCCCGGCCTGCGCGCCGAAGGTCCGCAAACGGGTGATCAGATCCAGGGCCGCGGGAAACTGGAGGTCCTCGGCGAAAGCCTCCGGCACCAGCGGAATATCCGTGTAGCCCAGGCGATCGTGAAGGATTTCCCGGACGGCGTCCTCCCCCAGCAGGGTGGGGTTCAATTTCACCGTGACATCCAGCCCGTGGGCCGTCATCAGGTGCTGGACAATCCCCTCCACCTGCTCCGGCGGGCAGCCGTGAAACGTGCTGATGGTGGCCGTCCCGACAATGCGGCCGGGAATATCCAGGGCCGCGGCGTCGCCGAACGTGGCCGGCACCTGGGCGGCGAACGCGGCAATCATGTCGTCGGCCTTGAGCAGGCCCTGGATGAAGGCCGTCATGGTGTCGGACTGAACCCCCGGCAGATCGTAGCCCACCGACAGTTCGAACACGTGCTCACCGGGATCCCCCAGGACTTCGCGCAAGGGCTCCCAGCGCCGCAGCACCGCCAGCATGACCCAGGCCTTCACGTACTCGTGCAGGCTTTCGGTGAGGGTCAGTTCCTGGCTCCACTCGATATTGTAGCCCACGTTCTCCATGTCGATGCAGGGCCGCGCGATGTCCAGCTCATCCAGAACCTGGACGGTTTTCAGCTCGAAGGAGCGGGCCCCGGCCAGCCAGGCCAGGACGATGTTCTGGGCCAGCTGGGTATGCGGACCGGCGGCCGGGCCCACCGGCGTCGCCATGGGGTGCCCGCCCAGATCCACGGACAGGTCCACGTCCGGGTCGGTCTTGAAGAAGCGTCGGCCGGACAGGCCGAAGATTTCGCCGCGCTCAGTCCACTCGCGGGCCACGCGGGTCAGCAACTGGTCCAGGGGCCAGGGTGTCAGGGGAGGGTGTCGCTCGGTCATGGTTGCGCTCCGGTCAGTCCCCTCGGGAGGGGAACAGGGTGTTCAGATCAGTCAGACTGTCGAGAAGCAGGTCGGGCCCGGCGGCTTTCACCAGACCCGGAGCCACCAGGCCGTAGGTGCAGCCCACGGAGATGGCGCCCAGAGCCCGGGCGGCCGCAATGTCGTTGGGGCTGTCCCCCACCACCGCCACGCGGGCGGGGTCCAGGTCCAGACCCTCCAGGCAGATCTGCAGGTGGGCCGGATCCGGTTTGCGGGCCGGGGTCTCGTCGCCGCCGATGATCCGGTCGAAGGCATCGGCCACATGCAGGCCCGACAGGATCCGCCGGGCCAGAGCCCCGGGTTTGTTGGTGGCCACCATCAGGGGAAAGGCGCGGTAGCGGGCCAGGATGTCCAGCACACCCGGATACAGGCGTGTGGTATCCAGCAGGTGGCGTCCGTAGTGATCCAGAAAGACGGCCAATGCCGTGTCGATGTCCTCCCGGGTCACCGGCCGACCGGCGGGCCCGGTTTGTCCGGTATGCACATCATGGCCCAGGGTTCGCTCCAGCAGCCGCACAACCCCGTCGCCCACATACCCGATCACCACGGGCTGCGGCAGATCGCCCAGACCCAGGTGGGTGCGGGCAAAATTGGCCGAGGCCGCGATATCCGGGCCTGAATCGATCAGGGTTCCGTCCAGGTCGAAGATGAAGGCATCCGCCCGTCGTCCCTTGTACTTGCCGCCCATGCAGATCCTTCGGTTGAATTTCCGGTCCATTCCCCGCGGAGCATAAGGCCCCGGACGGTCCGGCACAAGGGCCGGCGGCGTCGTCGGGAAAATTCATTGCTGGATGCCCGGACCGGCCATTATGATCAGCCACGCCCTGATTGGCACTCACTTTACCGGGAGAATTGTTTGGACCCCCTCGTAATCGGCCTGATCCTCTACAGTCTGGTGATCCTGGGCGTCGGCCTGCGCAGCGCCCGCTCCAACCGCACCCTCGACGACTACCTCCTCGCCGACCGCAAGCTGGGCCCCTGGGTGGCGGCCTTCAGCGAGCGGGCCAGCGGCGAATCGGCCTGGTTGCTCATCGGCCTGCCCGGCTTGGCTTACGCCACGGGTCTGGGCGCGCTATGGGTGGGCGTAGGTTGCTGTACCGGCATCGCCTTCAGCTGGCTGATGATCGCCCGCCGTCTGCGCGTGGAAACCGAACGGTATGAAGCCCTGACTCTGGCCGACTACTTCGAGGCCCGCCATCACGACACCAGCCATCTGCTTCGACTCACCGCCACGGCGATCATCCTGTTTTTCTTCACCTTCTACGTGGCCGCCCAGTTCCTGGCCGCCGGGAAGGTGCTGAACTACTACCTGAATATTCCGCCCCTGGCGGGCATGGCCATCGGCGCGGTCCTGGTGCTCTTCTACACCGCGGCCGGAGGCCTGCTGGCCGTGAGCTGGACGGACCTCGTGCAGGGCATCATCATGCTCATTACCCTGGCCCTTTTACCCTTGGCGGTCATGGCCGAACTGGGCGGGCCGGCCGGCTTCGGACGGGCCCTCCAAGCCGTGGGGGGCGACGCCCTGAGCTGGGCGCCCGGCGCCACGGGCTGGGCGGCTTTCAGCGGCGTGGCCGGCAGCCTGGCCATCGGTCTGGGCTACATGGGACAGCCCCACCTGGTGCTGCGCTTCATGGCCATCACCTCCCCTGAGGATGTCTCGCGCGGCCGGATCATCGCGGTAACCTGGGCGGTCATCGCCTTTTTCGGCGCCATTCTTATCGGCCTGACCGGCCTGGCCCACTTCGGACCGGACGCCGTTGGCCCCGGCCAGATCGTGGCCGACCAGGAACAGCTCATGCCCCACATGGCCCGCGCCTTCATGCCCGAATGGGTGGCCGTCATCATGATCTGCGGGGCCATCGCCGCCATGATGAGCACCGCCGACAGCCAGCTGCTGGCCAGCGCCAGTGCCATCAGCGAGGACATCTACCGCCGCATGATCAACCCCGACGCCTCACACAAGACCCTGGTGGCCCTCGGCAGAGGCGCTACCTTGGTGGTGGGTGTGATCGGATTCCTGCTGGCCTGGCGGGCCGGGGATTTCGTCTACGACATGGTGCTGTACGCCTGGGCCGGCCTCGGTGCGGCGTTCGGGCCGCCTCTGCTGCTGAGCCTGCACTGGCACCGCACCAGCCGGGCCGGCGTCATGGCCGGTTTTTTGACTGGAACGATCGTGGTGGTTGTCTGGTACAATGTGGCCAGCCTGAAAGGCCTCTTGTACGAAATGATCCCAGGCTTCATCTTGTCACTCGCCCTGACAGTTCTATTCAGTCTCCTGTGGCCCGACACCGGGCCTCGCCATGCCAAGGAAGGTCAAAATGGCTGATTCGAAAAAGGGCGGTTTGCGCAAGGACGGCACCAGTCGGCGGACCCGCGCCGGACGCAGCGGACACGGGGGCCTGCCCCGGGTCATGATCCTGGCCGTGGTGGTCATCGTCGCCGGCGCCGCCCTGTTGTTCTGGCCCCGTGGCGGGTCCGTGCCTACGGGCATCGGCGAGAACCAGACCGTCGTCACCGCTTCGGAAGCCGCCGACACGCCCGGAGTCCCTCACTCCGGTGAGGTGGATATTTCCAGTGAGGCTGTCACCCTGATCCCCGAGAAAGCTGAAACGCCGGCTGAGGAAACACCCCCGCCCGTGGAAAAGACCGTGACCGCCCCGGTCGAGGAAAAAACCACGCCCCCGCCGCCGACCAAGACCCAGACGACCAAGCCTGCGGCCAAGCCCAAGCCCCAACCGCTGATTGAGCCGGTCAGCAATGGGCCTTACGGCGTCCAGACCGGGTCCTTCCTGGATGCCGGCAACGCCGACAAGGAAGCCGCCCGACTCAAGGCCAAGGGCTGGGACACCCGGGTGCGCGCCGCCAGCAACTCCGAGGGTGAAATGGTGTACCGGGTGTGGATCGTCTATTTCAAGACCCGCACAGACGCCCAGACCTTCATCAATCAGAATCCGCGGGACCTGAAGGGCGCCATTCCCGTGCATCGCTGAGACACGTCCGGCCCGCCAACCAGGAGTCAGCATGACCAGAGCCGCCATTATCGGAACGGGTTTCTATGTGCCCGAGCGCATTGTCACCAATGACGACCTCAGCCAACTGATGGACACGTCCGACGCCTGGATCACCGAACGCAGCGGTATCCGGGAACGCCGGTGGCTGCCCCAGGACGACTCGGGCTTCACCAGCATGACCGGCGCCGAGCTCGGCGCCGCCGCCGCCCGCATGGCCATCGAGGCCGCCGGAATCGATAAGAACGTCATCGATCAGGTCATCTACGCCACCGTGAACTCGGACGTGGCCTTTCCCGGCAACGGCGTTTTTGTGGAGGATCTGCTGGAGCTCAATACCGCCGGCGCCATGGATATTCGCAACCAGTGTACCGGCTTCGTTTACGGCCTGGCCGCCGCCGACGGATTCATCCGCGCCGGGACCGCGGAAACCGTGCTGGTCATCGGCGCGGAAATCCAGTCCACGGCCCTGGACCTGTCGGATCGGGGGCGGGATATGTCCGTGCTCTTCGGGGACGGCGCCGGGGCCGCCGTGGTCCAGGCCACCGAGGCCGACCGCGGTGTGATCGCCTCGGTGCTGCACAGCCAGGGCCGCTTTGCGCGGGCCCTCTGGCTGGAAGCGCCCGTGGGCAACCTCCGCGACCGGATCACGCCCGCCATGATGGACGCGGGCCGCCACTTCCCCAAAATGGACGGCAAACTGGTGTTCAAGCATGCCACGCGGCGCTTCTGCGAGGCCATCAACGAAGTGCTGGACAAGGGCGGGCACACCGCCGACGAGGTGGATCTGCTGGTGCCCCACCAGGCCAACCAACGCATCACCGACGCGGTGGGCCAGCGCATGGGCTTCGGGCCCGAGCGGGTCTTCTCCAACATCGCCAGGTACGGCAACACCACCGCCGCCACCATTCCCATCGCCCTGGCCGAGGCCGAGCGGGAAGGCCGCCTGAAACAGGGGGATCTGGTGGTCACCGTGGCCTTCGGCTCCGGATTCACCTGGGGCGCCAATCTCATTCGCTGGTAACAGCCCCATCGACGCACAAAAAAGGACCGGGCCAGGGCCCGGTCCTTTACGTTTTCCCAGGGTCGCCTAGACCGGTTCGATATCCGCTCCCAGGGCCTGGCTTTCCAGAATGCACTTCACCTTGAAGCTCAGGGACATGATGCCCACGGTCAGGCGCTCGTTGCGCACCGCCACGGTGGGCGGGACCTTCAGGTCGGTGGGAGCAAAGTTGAAGATGCCCACGATGCCGCTGGCCACCAGACGGTCGGTGACGGCCTGGGCATTGGCCGCTGGCACGGTGAGGATGGCGATCTTGATGCCCTCGCGGCGAATGACGTTTTCCATCTCGTCCATGTCCTGCACGGGCTGGCCGCGGAAATCCAGGCCGATGAGCTTGGGATTCACGTCGAAGATGCCCTTGATGGGAAAGCCCTGCAGATCCAGGTTGGAATAGTTGGCCAGAGCCTGGCCCAGATGACCGGCGCCGATGATGGCCGTGTGGACGGGCTCAGAGATCCCGATGATCTTTTCCAGGGCCGGCACCAGTTTGTCCACCTGGTAGGGTCGGCCGGGACGGCTGAAGCCACCGAAGTAGTGAAAGTCGTGCCGCAGCTGGCTGGCCTTGATATCCAGGGACTCGGCCAACTGACGAGAGGAGACATCCTCCACTCCGATGGCCTGCAACAGCTTCAGTTTTTCCAGATATAGGGGCAGGCGCAGAATGGTCGCGTCGGGAACATCGCAGCCTTTTCGATTCTTCCTCAAGACAAAATCCTCCAATTTCGTTAAGGACTTAACATCTGGCCCCTAACGTCAATCAATTCTGTTACGTTTATAACAGCGACAGACTAACCGTAAAGGACAATCCCGTCAAGGGGCCAATATCCCACTGAAATACACTGTATTTCCCAATAGACAACAATTGCTGGAGCTTTGCCCGCCAACCACTTATTTTTCCCGGGTTCTTCAGCGCGTTCCCTCTTGAATTTTCATCCGGATCCTGAAAACGGGATCCCGATCCCGGTGCGGAGCCCAAGATGACCTACCCTCCCCTGTCCGACCCCTGGCTTTTGCAGCCCCTGCCCGCCCTGGGAGACCTTTCGCCAGACCAGTATGCCGAATTGGGTTTCATGGTGGGCCTGGAGGTTCACCAGCAGCTCCTCACCGAGCGCAAGCTGTTCTGCCGCTGCCCGGCCGGCCGGTACAACAACCACGAGCACCACGCCGAGGTTCTGCGCCACATGCGGCCCACCCTGTCGGAAATGGGCGAATACGACGGCACCGCACTGATGGAGTTCAAAACCCGCAAGAACATCATCTACCTGCTGAACCAGGACACCGTCTGCACTTACGATATGGACGACGCCCCGCCCTTCGAAATCGACGACCTGGCTCTGGACCGCAGCATCGCCATGACCATGCTCCTGGGCTGCAACGTGGTGGGCGAAGTGCACATCACCCGCAAGCAGTACCTGGACGGCAGCATTCCCACGGGGTTTCAGCGCACCGCCATCATCGGCACCGACGGGGATATCCCGTACGGCGACCGCAACATACACATCCGGCAGATCAGCCTTGAGGAAGACAGCTGCCGCGAGGTGAGCGACAAGGGCCACGTGCGCACCTATCGGACCGACCGCCTGGGCATGCCGCTGATCGAGACGGTGACCGATCCCGACATGAAAACCCCCGATGAGGCCATGGCCGTGGGGCAGATCATCCGGCACCTGGCGCGGGCCAGCGGCCTGGTGCGCACCGGCAGCGGCGCCGGTCGCCAGGACGTGAACGTATCGGTCACCGGGGGCACGCGCATCGAGATCAAGGGCGTGTCCTGCCTGCGCGCCATTCCGCGTCTGGTGCACAACGAGGCCCTGCGTCAGCGCACCCTGGTGGGCATTCGCGGCGAACTGGAGAAACGCGGCATCAAGCCCGAGGGGATCAGCGACCGCGGTTATGACGTGACGCCCATCGTGCGCGGCACCGAGTGCAAGTTCATCGCCAAGGCCGTGGACAAGGGCGCCACCGTGATGGCCATTCCCCTGCCGGGTTTCCAGGGCCTGCTCCAGGTGCAGACCCAGCCCCGCACCACTTTTCTCAAGGAATTCAGCGACCGGATCCGGGTGATCGCCTGCATCGACGTCCTGCCCAACCTGGCCCTCAGCACGCAGGATGCCCCCACCCTGTCGAGCAGCGAGTGGGACCGGGTGATCAAGGCCTGCGGCGTGGCCGCCGACGTGCCGGTGATCGTGGTCTGGGGCCGGAAACAGGACGTGGAGACCGCCATGCGCGAGGTGGCCATCCGCGCCCGGGAGGCCACCGAAGGCATTCCCCAGGAAACCCGGCAGGCCCTGGACGACGGCACCAACGGCTTCGAGCGCATTCTGCCCGGCGCCGACCGCATGTACCCCGACACCGACCTGCCCCCCATCGCCCTGGAAGACGACCGGGTGGCCACCCTCCGGGCGTCCCTCGGCCTGCGGCCCTGGGAGCGACAGGCCCGCCTGCGGAACCTCGGTGTGGGCGAGGATCTGGCCGAGCGCCTCAGCCGCCACCGGGCCTGGGATCTGTTCGCCCGGTTGAGCGACAGCCTGCCGGCGGACGCGCCCCTGGGCGCGGCGGGTCTGGCCTCGGTCCTGTTGGATCGTTCGGCCCCGCGCCCGGCCAGCCTCACGGCCGCCGGTGACTGGTGGGTCGAAACCCTGGACCGCGTGAACGCCGGCGACATCCTGCCCGAAGCCATCTGGCACAGTGAGGAAGACCTCATGACGCCTCTGCCGGAAACCGAAGCCCGCGAGCGCTTTGACCAGGCCTGGCAAGCCCTGCCCGCCGCCCTGCCGGAGGGACCGGAACAGCGGGAACTCTTCATCATGGGACACATCATGCCCGGCCTGCGCGGCCGGGTGGCCGGCCGCACCGTGCGCGCGTGGGTCAAGGAGGCGACGTCGTGAAAGTGAATCCCGAGGACTTCAAGGGCTACCGCCAGCCCACTCTGGGCCTGCTCATGGATCAGGAAGCCCCCGTGTGGAGCCAGGTCACCCTGCACACCACCGGCGGTGAGTTCAACGGCCTGATCCTGCCCCGCAGCGAGACCGCGGACGCCCTGCACATCGTCCTGAAGCTGGACACCGGTTACAACATCGGCATCCGCCACGACACCGTGGAGCGCATCAGCATCCACGGCCGCAAGGTGGCCAACTACCAGATCCCCGAAAAGGAATTCCCCTTCGACCCGGTGAAACCGCGGGTGAAGCTCTTCGGCACCGGCGGCACCATCGCCAGTCGTCTGGATTACCGGACCGGCGCCGTGATTCCGGCCTTCAGCCCGGGCGAGCTCTACGGATCGGTGCCTGAACTGGCCGACATCTGCAACATGGAGACCGAAAAACTGTACGGCGTGTTCAGTGAAAACATGGGGCCCGAGGAGTGGATGGGTACGGCGCGGGCCATCGCCGCGGAGATCGAAACCGGGGTGACCGGCATCGTGGTGGGCCACGGGACCGACACCATGCACCACACCGCCGCCGCCTTGAGCTTCATGCTGCAGGACAGTCCGGTGCCCATCGTCATGGTGGGCAGCCAGCGCAGCAGCGACCGGCCCAGCTCGGATGCCGCCATCAACCTGATCAACGCCACCCGCACCGCGGCCACCAGCGACATCGCCGAGGTCATGGTGTGCATGTTCGGCCCCACCAGCGACCAGTACGGTCTTCTGCACCGGGGCACCCGCGTGCGCAAGATGCACTCCAGTTACCGGTCCACCTTCCGGACCCTGAGCGACATCCCGCTGGGCAAGATCGACGAGACCGGCGTGACGCCCTTCCGCCAGGACTTCCACCCGCGCCGGGATGACACCTCGGTCAAATTGAACGCCGTCTTCGACGACCGCGTGTCCCTGGTCTACTACTACCCCGCCATGAAGCCCGACATCATCGACTCCCTGGTGGACAACGGGTACAAGGGCATCGTCATCGCCGGCACGGGACTGGGCCACGTGAACAAGCCGCTGTACCCCGCCCTGGACCGGGCGCGGGACGCCGGCGTCCACGTCTACATGACGGTGCAGACCCTGTGGGGCTACGTGCAGATGTACGTGTACGAAACGGGACGGGAAATCATGGGCAAGGGCGTGGTGCCGGCGGCCAACATGCTGCCCGAAGTGGCCTACGTGAAGCTGGGCTGGGCTCTGGGGCAGTCCCAGGATCCGGACGAGGTCAAGCGCATCATGCTCACCCCGGTCAACGGCGAAACCACCGACCGGGAGCCCCACAACGGATACCTGCTGCTGCAGGGCGGCATTCCGGAAGTGGACAAGTTCATCTCAGAGCACTGGAAATAGGTCTCGGCCGGCCGGGACCTAGCGAATCACCGAGAACTTCTGCACGGAGCGCTGTCCGGCGATCTCCATCAGGCCCCAGTAGACACCGCTGGGCACTCGGCCCCCTTTGTCATCCGTCACATCCCAGCCGATTTCATTGAAGCCCGCCTCCGGCTCCACGGTCCCCAGGTCCAGACGGTCCACCCGGTGCCCGTAGGCATCGTGGATGGTCAGGGTCACCCGGGCCGGGTCCTCCAGCTTGTACCGGAAGACGATGTACCCGCCCGGGGACGGGTTGGGATAGGCGGTGATCAGGCCGCGCGGCACCGACACGGCACTTTCCAGCGTCCACAGCACGGCCGGGGCCGGGTCCAGGACAATGGACGTCACCGAATCGGGCAGATCAAACGCCGCACGGGTCGCCGGCGTGGACAGGGCGATGCTGTCGGTGACCGGTCCCGTGGTGGTATTGATCTGCAGGGGATAGACGTTGTCGAAGAGGGGCGTCTGGATCTGGCGCAGGTCCACCTCCAGGTGGGTGCCCGGGCCGTTGACGCCGTCGGAAACCTCGTAGCTCAGGGCCAGCCGCGGCAGGGCCGTGCTCTCCAGGTAGGGCCACAGGAAATCGTCCAGCGGTTCGCCCGCCCAGGCGCTGGCCAGATCGATGAAGGGCTGGGTCTGCACCGTGGTCAGGGGCCGCCCCCCGCCCTGGGCCCAGTCCTCAACCAGGGAGAAGAAGGGTCCGTCCCCCATGCGCCGACGCAGCATGTGCAGGATCCAGGCGCCCTTGTCGTAGATCACCCGGCCGGGAAAAACCGGGACCGGATCGTACACCGGTCCCTGGGACACCCAGGCGCCTTCGGTGCGGGAATTGTTCAGGTACTGCTGATAGGCCTGCGGGCCATCCAGATTCTCGTACCAGAGGGCCTCGCTGTAGGTGGCGAACCCCTCGTTAAGCCAGATGTCGGCCCAGGTGTGCGGGGTCAGACTGTCGCCGAACCACTGGTGGCCCAGTTCGTGGATGATGAGCCAGTCGCGGCTGCCGTCGCCGTTGATGGACCCGTACCCGATGCTGGTCACCGACTGGTGCTCCATGGCCCCGTTCCACAGGAACTCCGCGTGCCCGTACTTCTGTCCCTGGAACGGGTATTGCCCGAAGTGCCCTTCGCAGAATTCCATCATGTCGCACAGGGGCGCGAAGTCCACCGCGGCGTTCTCCGCGTCCGGGGGAAACACCCAGTTGAAGATGGGGATGTCGCTGCCCAGGTCCGTGTAGCAGTGGTCGGTGAGCACCACGTAATCGGCCACCGCCACGGAAATCAGGTAGGTGGCGATGGGATAGTCGTTGTACCAGTGGAAGGTCCGCCACCCGGGATCCGCCGGATCGGTCCGCAGGTAGTGCCCGTTGCTCACGGCCGTCAGCGTATCCGGCACCGTCAGACTCACGCGGGAGGTGGCCTTGTCGTCGGGCCGGTCCTTGCAGGGCCACCAATAATGCCCGTAGGCCGGTTCGCTCAGGTTGGCGATGCTCTGGCCCCGGTGGCCATCCTGGACGTAGGCGCGGAACAGAAGCCCGCGGTTATAGGTGGGTTCCACCCGGGTGCCGGCGTAGTGGATCACCACGGAGTCCACCTCGCCCACGGCCAGGGCGGCGGGCAGGGTCACGGTGACGGTGTCTCCGCGATGCACGAAACCGAGGTCACCGGACCGATGGGTGATCCCCGAGACCACCAGGGAATCGGTGAGATCGAAGACCACGTCCCGCAGCCCCTCGTACCGACTGGCAAAGGCCATGACCACCGAGCCGTCCACCGCCTTGGCAGCCGGATCCAGGCGCAGGGACAGGTGGTACTCCAGCACGTCGTAGCGGTCGCTGCTGACCGCGGCGGTGCCCAGCCCCCCGTCCTTGTCCGGCGGGGAAATTTTCGTGGCTTCGAAGCGCTGACGGGTCAGATCGGGATGCAGGGTCTGGGCCACGGCGGCGGTCCCGAGACAGAGAGCCGTCGCCAATACCAGACACAGGGCCGACAGGGGCTTCCGGATAATCATTCGGTAGGGTCCTTTTCTGCGTATCGGAAGTTGCGGATCGCCGCCCGGGCGAGCGGACAGGCGTCCACCATGAGTTTATACCCCGTGGGGCAAAAGGCAACCTTGCTATGTGGCGTTGGGCGGGTTCAAAACCCGCCGGCCCGCTTCGACCGAGGACGTGATCCAGAGCCCGCCGCCGACCACCGCCCCTTCGCCGATCACCGTCCGCCCCCCCAGGATCGTGGCATTGGCGTAAAGGGTGACGCCGTCCTCGATGGTGGGATGGCGTTTGCCCCCCTTGACCAGGGTGCCGTCCGGATTGCGGGGAAAGCTGAGGGCCCCCAGGGTCACGCCCTGGTAGATCTTTACGCCGGCCCCGATCTCCGTGGTTTCCCCGATGACCACCCCCGTGGCGTGGTCCATGAAGAAGTCCGGTCCGATGACCGCCCCGGGGTGAATGTCGGCCCCGGTCTCGCTGTGGGCCCACTCGCTCATGATGCGCGGCACCAGGGGAATGCCCAGGCGGAACAGGGGATGCGCCAACCGGTGCACGGCGATGGCCAGCACGCCCGGGTAGCAGAGAATGATCTCCTCGTTGTTGGCCGCGGCCGGATCGCCTTCGTAGGCCGCCCGCACGTCGGTGTCCAGCAGGGCCCGCACCTCGGCCAGCTGGGCCAGGTACTTGAGAGTCAGGTCCCGGGCCACGTAGTCCAGACGGGATTCGCCGTCGGCCCGGTCCTCGCCGTCCAGCAGGGTCGTGCACAGGCAGTCCTTGCGGCGGCAGAACCCCAGGGTGCGACGGATGACATCGAAGAGATGGTCGTAGAGCAACGACAGGCGCCGATCCAGCAGGTCGTGCAGATCCTCGTCCCGCCCCACCGGGTCGCCGTGGTAACCCGGGAAGATCACCGCCAGCAGGTCGTGGATGATGGCCACCACCCGCCCGCGGCTGGGCAGGTTCATCTCACCGGTGCGGTTCACACCGCCCAGGTCCCGATAACTGGCGAGCATGTCGCCCGCCACCGCCCGCAGGGTCTGGTCCTTGTCCCGCGCTGTCATTCCGCCCCCGGCCCGCTAGAAATGAGAGTCGGCCAAACGGGCCAACTGATCCTTGTCCCCCAGCATAATCAGGACGTCACCCGTCTGCAAAGCCTGCTCCGGCCCCGGGTTGAAGAGCATCTCCCCACTGGGCGGCTTGATGGCGATGACGATGACGTCGAAGTCCTTGCGAATGCCGGAATCCTTGAGAAGGTTCCCGTCCAGGCGGGATCCCTCGCTGATTTTCAGTTCCTCGAACATGAGGTCCAGGCCACTGCCCCGCGTGGCGATATCCACGAAGTCGTACACCGTGGGCCGCAGCAGGGCCTGCACGAGGCGCATGCCGCCGATGGCATAGGGTGAAATCACCCGGTCCGCGCCGGCGCGGGTGATCTTCTTGGCGGCCCGGGCGTCGGTGGCCCGGGACAGGACATAGAGGTCCGGGTTTTCCGTCTCACAGATCTCCCGGGCGGACAGGGTAATGTAGAGGTTGTCCACGTTGCTGGAAACCACCGCCACCAGCCCGCGGGCGCGGGTGATGCCGGCGCGGCTCAGGACCGCATCGTCCGTGGCATCCCCCTCCACCACGTGATAGCCCAGGCCCGCCAGAACCTCCACGCTGTCCGGATCGTTGTCGATGACCACGAAAGCCGCCCCCTCGCGCTGCAGCTCCTCGCAGAGAATCTGGCCCATGCGCCCGTGCCCGCAGACCAGATAGTGCCCCTTCATGTTCTCGATATCCCGCAACATGCGCTGCCTCCCGACAAATCGCTTGATGGATCCCTCGATAATGACGCGGCCCACCGCGCCCAGGGTGTAGGTCATCATGAGCAGGCCGGAAATGATCAGCAGGATCACGAAGACCTTGCCCGATCCGTCCAGTTCCCTGACTTCCTTGTAGCCCACCGTACTGACGGTGATGACCACCATGTAGAGCCCGTCCAGGAAGGTGTAGTCCTCCACGAAAACGAGCCACAGGGTGCCGGCGAGCATCACGCTGAGCAGCAGGACAATCCCGCGCACGACCTTGCTGATGCTGAGTTCCGGTTGGTACATTCCCACCTCCAGGAAATTTTCCTAATCCTAAGGTCTTGCCAGCGGGACGAAAAGGAACAAAATTATCCCCTTGCCGCGGACGGCGGCCCGCAACCCCTGTTTGGGGTCTGCGCCGAGGTTTTGGGGAACAAGCGGCCGCCGATGGAGTATAATCGACCCTGTTGAAAAGCCACGCCCATCCACTCACAGGCAGGTATTATCGATGCGACGGTTCATGACGTATGCCCTCCCGACCCTCCTGGCGGTGGCCTTGCTGGCCGGGACCGCCGGCGCCCAGGTCATCACCCTGGACAAACGGCACATAGATTTCGGCGACATGAAGCAGATGGAAGACCGCGACGCGGAGGTCGTGGTGACCAACACGGGCACCCTGCCCCTGCTCATCAAGAGTGTGGACGCCGACTGCGGGTGCACCATTCCCGAACTGGCCAAGGACAACCTGGCCCCCGGCGAATCCACCGTGATCAAGATCCTGTTCAACAGCAAGAAGTTCGTGGGCGACACCACCAAGATGGTGCACATCACGAGCAATGATCCCAACAACGAGATCGTCTCGGTCATGCTCACGGCCATGGTCAACACCCCCATCATCATCGACCCGCCCACCCAGCGCCTCGGATTTCCCAAATTGCGGCGGGGCGAGACCCCCAGCCGGGAAATGAATCTCACCGCCACCGGCGGCCAGGCCCTGGAAGTCACCGGCACCAAGACCCGCAAGGGCCTGTTCGACGTGCAGGTGCGCAACAACGAGAACGGCAACGACAAGCACAGCGTGCTGCAGATCACCGTGAAAAAGGACATCCCGGTGGGCCGCCAGAGCGACAACATCCGCCTGACGACCAACATCGAGGAAATGCCCTACATCGACGTGGACATGGCCGCCTGGGTGGTGAACCTCATCGAGGTGCAGCCCGCCAGCCTGAGCTACCGTTACAAGAAGGACTTCAAGCGGCGGATCGTTCTGACCCCCTTCGTGAAGGACCTGGAGTACAAGATTACCAAGGTGGAAACCGATCTGCCCGAGATCCAGGCCCAGGTGGACAAGAACCCGGGCGGCGGCGTCTCCAAGGTCCTGCTCACCGGATCGCCCATTCCCAAGACCGACACCCGGGCCCGCGGGGCCAAGGGCCACATCAAGGGCACCCTGACCATCCACACCAATCTTGAGGAACAGCCGATCATCGAAGTGCCCCTGTCCTACCTGATCCGGATGTAGCGCGTGACGTCACATCCGGCACCCAATCCCGGCCGCGGTTTCTGGCCGGTCACCCTGCGCCAGGCCGGCGTGCTGCTGGCGGTGGCCGTCGGTCTGACGGCCCTGGTCTGGGCCGTGCGCCCGGACCGCCTGCCCCTGGTGGCCGACGCCGCGGTGTACGAACTCGAACTGGCCGCCCCCCTGGTCACCCCCGCCGAGGCGCTGGTCCTCTTTGACGACGGCGACTTTCTCTTCCTCGACACCCGGCCGGTGGACCCGGGCACCGTGGACACCATCAGCGGCGCCTTCACCCTGCGGGCCGCCACCTTCGACGACGACCTGCGCCTGTTGACCGACATTTTCCTGCCCGAGGATCCCCTGCTGCTCTTCGGCGACGGGGACCTGAGCCCCGTCTCCAACCTGGCCGCGCGGCTGCAGGCCCGGGGGTACGAAAACCTGGTCATCCTCAAGGGCGGCCTGGCCGACTGGGCCCGCGCCGGCGGGGAAACCACCCCGGCCGAGACCGGAGGGACCCCATGAAACGCTGGATCGGCCTGCTCTGCCGTTGGGCCGTGGGCGGCACCTTCATTTTTGCGGCGCTGGACAAGCTTCAGCATCCCCAGGCCTTTGCCACGGTGATCCACAACTATCACCTGGTGCCCATGCCCCTGCTCCACGGCGCGGCCCTGCTGCTGCCCATGGTGGAAATCGTTATCGGCCTCGCCCTGGTGGTGGGCTGGCAGCGGCGTGGTGCGGCCTTCTGGGCCGCAGGGCTTTCGCTGGTGTTCATGGCGGCCATTTCCAGCGCCCTTCTGCGGGGCCTGGACATCTCCTGTGGATGCTTCAATACCGACGGCGGACACGCCGTGGGGATGAGTCTCCTTTTCCGCGATTTACTGTTGCTCGCCGCCTGTCTGCCCCCTATGCTGATGCGCGATTCCGGGCCGGAGATCGACAGTCTTTTCCGGCAATGATAACGGAATCCAGTGTCGATTTGACACAGAGGTCTCAAAGGCTATTTTGAGGTCATCGCCGCGGGTGCGGCGGAAGCGGAGTCCCTTTTCAGGAGGATCTAGACATGCCTGCTCTGGTGGATGTCAGCAAATGCAACGCGTGCGAAGAATGCATCGAATCCTGCCCGACCGAAGTCATTTCCATGGTTGACGGTCACGCTTTTGTGAACGCGGACGAGTGCATCGACTGTGAGGCCTGCGTGGACGCCTGTCCCGAAGACGCCATTTCCATGGTCGACTAGTTTTCCTGTCTCGACGGGGAAGCCTTTGCGAATGTTTAAAGAGGGACGCCCGGCGGGCGCCCCTCTTTTTTCGTGGCACGGCCACCGGGCTCAGATGTCTTCGGTGACCACCGCCGTGCCGTAGGCCAGCAGCTCGGCCGCGTGCTCCATCATCTCGCTGGTGGCGAAGCGGACCCCGACCACCGCGTTGGCGCCGTTGGCTTTCGCCTGGGCGACCATGCGGTCCAGAGCCTCTTCGCGGCACTCGGCGATCATTTTGGTGTAGTCGGAGATCTCCCCGCCCACCATGTTCTTCAGACCGGCCAGCAGGTCGTGCCCGACGTGCCGGGCGCGGATGGTATTCCCCCGCACCAGCCCGATGGTCTTGACGATGCGCTTGCCCGCCACGTCGTGGGTTGTCGTTACCAGCATGGAGTCCATCTCGGCACACCTTTCAACGGATGACGTCCTTGTAACGGGTCCGGCTTCGCTTGTGGATTCGCTCGCGAACCACCGATACGACCAACAGCAGCAGGCCGCCCAGACCGATCATGACACCGGCGCGTACCACCAGGGGCAGCGCCTCGGTTTTCAACAGGGCTTCCAGCAGTTGCAGCCCGCTCCAGCCGCCCACCACTGCGACCCCGATGGCCAACAGGATCCAACCCAACGACCGCTCCGTGCGGTTGTATACGCTGGTCCAGAAGATTTCCCATTCCTCGGCGGGCGGGTCCTTCAACCGGAGCGCACCGGTGAGAGTCTTCAGCTTGCGCAGGCGCTCAACCTCCTGCCGCGCGGTCTCGTCCTGTTGCAGGTGGGCGTCCACCCGGGCCTGGTCTTCAGGGCCGAGTTCTCCATCCACGTAACCGGACAGCAGGTGGGCCTCCTTGCGGGGGTCAAAGGGGCCGTTCACGATAAGTCCTCCAAACCGGCGCTGCCGCGCAACCGCAGACGCGCGCCGTGCAGACGGGACATGACGGTGCCCAGGGGAATGTCGCAAACCTGCGCGATCTCCCGGTACTTCATGCCCTCGAAATGGTACATGACGAAGACGTCGCGCATCTCGTCAGGTAAGTCCTGGATCGCCGCCCACAACCGGGTTCTTACCTCGTCCGCCAGGGTATCCTGAAGCGGACTGGGCCGACCATCGCCTTCGCGCACCCACTCCAAAGGCGTGTCGCCGTAATGGCGCTTCTCGTCACGCTTCTGGTTCAACGCCGCGTTGCGCACGATTCGGTACAGCCAGGGAAAGAACGGCTCCTCCAGCCGGAAACGGGGCAGGGCACGGGACACCCGGATGAAAGCCTTTTGCATGGCGTCCATGGCGTCGTCGTGGTTGCCCGTCAGGCTGAGGGCCACACCATAGGCCCGGGAGCGGTAGCGATTCATGAGAACATCAAACCCTTCGGCCTCGCCGCCCAGGAAACGCGTGATATCGGCGCCGTCCTGCCGCTTGGCCATTGCGTCGGGATCGTCCACCATGGACGACCCGCCAGACGCTCCCCCTACCCCTCTGTCGGGGGCATTATTCGGGCTTGAATCGGAAAAAAGGCCCAGCCAGAACACTCAGGGTCCCTCCTGCCACAGAACGTCGCCTTCGCCCCGGGCGTGATTGACGGCCCGTGCGGCCGTGAACAGGAAATCGCTCAATCGGTTGAGCCACACGAGGATTCCCGCCGGCACCGCCTCGGTTTCAGCCAGCTTGACGGCACCGCGTTCGATCCGGCGGCTCACGGCCCTGGCCACATGCAGCTGGGCCGCCACCGGGTGTCCCCCGGGCAGGATAAAGGCCGTCAGGGAGGGCAGATCAGCGGTCAGGGTGTCGATGAGGGTTTCCAGGTCGCCGGCGGCGAAGGGTTGGTCCTCCAGAGGCAGGGCCGCCAGTTCGGCACTGCGCCGGGGGGCGGCCAGAACGGCGCCCATATCGAAGAGTCGGTGTTGGATGTGGAGCAGGGCGTCGGCCAGGCCGGGCACACAGCCCCGCGGGGCGCCGTCCATGCCCGCAATGGCCACGCCGAGGTGGCTGTTGAGCTCATCCACTTCACCGTACAGGGCCACGCGGGGCCCGGCCTTGGAAACCCCGGACCCGTCGGCCAGATTGGTTTGTCCCTTGTCGCCTGTGCGGGTATAGATACGCGCCATGGCCGAAACTCCTTGTCCCGGGCAAAAAGCGGGAACGGTTGTCATCCCCGACCCCGCTAGTTTGGTTCAAAAAAGCCCGCAGGAAAAGGAAATTCCCGCCCGACAGGTGCCGGGCGGGGCCTGGGCCGAGGACACAAAAACAGCAGGAATCAGGACGGTCACACCCTGAAGGAAGGCCCATCTGGGTCTCCTTCTGGACGTTTTCCTGCTACTTCACCAGCGTCAGGGACCGGGCGGCGAAGCCGCTCCGGCTTTGAGCCACCACGCGATAAACCCCTGCCGGCAGGGCGGATCCGTTGGTGTGACGGCCGTCGAAACTGAAATGGGCGAGGCCGGAGCCGTCGATTTGCAGGGATTGCCGCAGCACGCGTCGGCCGCGCAGGTCAAACACGGACACGGACACCTGCTGGCCCGGGTCCCCCGTGATGGCCAGGCTGGCCGCGGGATTACAGGGGTTGGGCCAGGGGGCGCCCAGGGTCAGCCCGGCGGCCAGGAGGCCCGGCACCGGCGACGGAGCCCGGGCCGCGGGAATAAACTGGAAAGGCGGCAGCCCCGTGGCGACGCTACCGGTGGTGAGTTCGGCGCCGCTGACCGCGTCGAAGACCCGGATCCCCGGCGCACTCACCTGGCGGTCGGCCACGTAGAGCTGGAAGGCGCCGTCCCAGGACAGGTCGGATAAATCGTAGCCGGCCGTGGTCACGATGGGCGTCACCGTACCGGCAACCGGATCGAGGCGGCTGATGCGGGTGGCGAAGGCCGGGTCGCTGGTCAGGACGTGCATCCGGTCCCCGCAGAGCTCCACGTTGAGGATGTCGCCGCCCAGCTCCGCTTCGGTGAACAGAAACCCGTCGCTGAGTCCGGTCACCGGATCGATGGCCTCGATGCCGCCGTCCAGCGCCGCCCAGGCCCCCACGCACCCCACCACCAGGCGGCCCTGATCGTCGCGCTGGATTTCCGTGTAGGGATTGGTCCCGGCCAGCTGGAGCGGCGGAAGCCACTGGAGGGTGGACAGGTCCATGACCAGGAGTTGGCCCGGTCCGCTGGCGATGTACCAGTTCCCGCGATCCAGTTTCTGGCTGGTGACGTAGAGACGGTCCCCGTCGATGCGCAGCCACGCCGTCTCGGGAAGGCCGTCCGTGTCGGCGAAGGCCGAGGTATCGAAGACCTGCACCACGGTGCCGAGCTCGGTGTCCACTTCCAGAAGGACGGCTTCGTCGTAACAGCTGACGAAGGCCCGGCCCTGGGCATCGAAGGCGATGTCCTGGGGATTGCGGCCGGCGCCGATGGAGAACTCCCGGACCAGGGCGAATCCATCGGCGGGATCATGGATCCGGATCAGGTTGGATCCCCCGCGGCCCACGATGTAGACCAGACCGTCGTGCAGACGGCCCACCGCGTCGCCGGGAATCACGGCCAGCTCCCCCGAGGCGGCCCACGGCGTGGCCGCGGCAAAATGCTCCACCCGGCCGAAGGTGCTGAAATCGGTGGTGATCACCCAAGGGCCGTTTTGGGCCCAAGCGTTGGAGGCCATCAGGGTCACGAGTATGAGAATCAGACGCTTCATTTCAGCTCCACAATCAGCGGGTTGCGCGCAGCGCCAACTGCCAGGTGCGTCCCGGCAGGGGAAACTGCACCATGTCGTAGGTGCGGTCGTCGGTCAGGTTGATCACTTCGGCGGAAACCTCCAGGCTGTCTCCCACCAGGCGGGTCACACCCAGGTTCCACAGGGTGCGGGAATCGGATTCGATGAGCGGGGTGTTGGCCCGGTCCCGGTACCAGGGGCTCTCGTGGGAGACTTCCAGCCAGGGCCGCCACCGGTGGCCGCGGTGGGCCAGACGGGCGGCGATCTCAAGGTCGCTCAGGTAGGGCAGACGATTGCCGCGGTAGGCCGGTTGGTGGCCTTCGTCCTCCGCGCGCTGCCAGGTGGCATTGGCGTCCAACCGCCAGAGCCCGGTCAGCTGGACGCGGCCTTCCCACTCCAGCCCCCGGGTCACCGTGGCACCGATGTTCCGGGCCTGGCTGCTGCTCACGCTGTTCTGCACGAAGATGATGGTTTCGTCGGTCTCGGCCCGGAACGCGGCCAGCCGACTGCTCACCTGCTCGGAGGGGCGCCAAACCACCGCCACATCCGCCGCGGTGATGGTCTCCGGCCGTAGATCCCGGTTGCCGTCGATGCCCCCCCGGTGACCGAAAAGCTCCACCCAGGTGGGAATGCGCACGGACCGGGCGAGGTGCGCCTCCACGAACCAGGTGTCCGGGGTCACTTCCCAGGCCAGCCCCACCGAAGGCGACACGTCGTGGCGCACGTTCTGAAAGTTCTGGGCTTCCGGCAATCCGGGCCAGGCCGGCAGGGGTGGGAAGTCATCCGCGTTGCGCTGGTAGCGCCAGGCGGGCGTCACCTGAAGCCGGTCCGAAAACAGGCCCACCGGCAGGCTGGCGAAGGCCGACCGCGTCTCCCGGTTTCGCTGCGGATCCCCGGTCACTCCGTACCATTGGCGATAGTCCTGCCGGCGCAGGTCCGCTCCGGCGATCAGGTCAACCCGGGACAGGACGGCGTCGGCCGCCCCCGCCCGCCACACAGCGGGCGACCATGACAGGCGACCGGTGCGGTCGGTACTCAGGGACCGGATGTCGCCCGTGAAGCCGTCGTCGATTTCATTGTGGGGATCGTACAGAACCTGTTCCACCCGGTTGGCCGCCAGCACCAGGCTCACCGCGTGGGGCAGATCGGCCTGGACCTGGCCGTCCGCGCGGTCCAACCGGACGGTCACCGTGGGGGTGGGATAATTGATGGGACCGGGCCGCCCCCCGTCCTTGCGGAACAGGCCGCCGGTGAAATGCAGATCGGACGATCCCACCCCCAGGCGCCCGCTGCCCCACACGCCCCATTCCTCGAAGGCGGCGTTCCGACGGGTGCGGGTGGTGTCGTCGCCGGTTTCATCGAAGGTCTGGTAGTTGTCCAGGTATTCGTAGTCGTTGTCGGCGCGCCGGCCGTGGGCCATCAACAGCAGGGAGCGACGGCCGTCGTCGCCGGAAACGCCCCAGGTGGCCCGCCCGCCCAGGCTGCCGAACCCGCCCGCAAACGCGCTCACGTCCACCCCGTCGGCGTCGGGACGCGTGATCAGGTTCACCGCGCCCGCCCCGCCCATGCCGCCCAGACCGCCGGGCACCACGCCGCGGTGAATTTCCACGCGGGAGAATCGCTCCACTGGGAGAAGGGATAAATCCACGGTCCCGCTTTGGGCATCGTCCAGGGGCAGGCCGTCGATGAAGATGCGGATCTGCGCGGCCGCCGACCCCCGCAATGACGGGACCGCCGCGAACCCCAGGCCGCCGTAGCGCCGCACCTGGAAACCGGCCGTGCGGCCGAGCACGTCGGCCAGGTCGCTCTGGCCCGATTCGTCCGTCAGGTCCACCACCGTGGTCAATCCGGCGGCCGACGGGGTGACCGCATCCCCCAGGGCCCGGGCACTGACGACCACCGTGTCGGCCGCCACCACCGCCGCGGTGTCGGCGCCCTGAACGGGTGAGGCGACCCCCAGGCACAGCAAAGCCAGCGGCCAGATAGCCGCCGAAAAAGCGAATCGGGAAAAATCCCTGGGAGTTGGAGACGCCAAAGCCATACCTCGCCCACGAAGGTGGTGGCAGGCCTTGAACCGGTCTCCTGGCTTACGGGTCGTCCTACTCCCTGCGCCTTCCCGATCAGTTGATCAGTGGCTTCGCTGCAGGTTTCGTCACCGCTTACAGTGGCGGGGCCGCGCCGGATTTGCACCGGACTTCCGCTGGTTCAATGGCCTTCGAACTTGAGTTTTTGCCGGTCGCTGCGAAAGACAACCGGACCGGAAAGAATCCTAGACGGCGGGGGAGTCCCTGTCAAGGAGGCGCTGGAAAATGAGGGCGTGATCGCCCTCGTCCTCGCTGGCCAGCAGCCGCAGATCGCCGTCCTGTTCCACATTCGGATTGCGCACCTGAAGCAGGGAATCGGGGTGATGGGCCGTGAAGTCGGCTTCAGTCCAGGGGTGGTAGCGGTACCAGAACTTGAGGTGCCAGGTGAGGAATCTTTTTGCGCGGCCGGTCCCCTTCTCGTCCTCCCCGAAGTATTCCAGGGCGAAATCCAGGTAGGTGCGCATGATGTCCCAGCGCTCGGCCACCGTGGGAAACCAGGGAGCCCCCTCGGCCAGTTCACGGAAAATCCAGGGCTTGATCAGTGCGCCCCGGGCGATCAGGAACGATGACACGGCCGTCTCCTGCCGACGTTTGGCCAGGTCCCAGGGCGTCAGGATGTCGCCGTTGCCGATGACCGGGATGTCCACGGCCCGCGCGGCTTCGTCGATGAGGGTCCAGTCCGCGTTCAGCCGATACCGGGCGGCACGGGTCCGGCCATGGATACCCACCGCGTCGGCCCCGGCCCCGGCAATGCGCTCGGTCAGGTCCACACAGTTCTTCTTGGCCTCGGTGTAGCCCAGCCGGATTTTCACCGACAGGGGCACCTCCACCACCTCCCGCACGGCTTCCACCAGGCTGGCCAGGCGCCCGGGGCGCTTCAGCATGGCGGCGCCGGCCCCGCGGCGGCAGACAATATCGATGGGACAGCCGAAATTCAGGTCGATGAAGCGGGCGCCGGCTTCCACCGCCAGCACCGCCGCGTCCGACAGGATCTCCGGACGCTTGCCCGTCAACTGGACGCCGAAGGCCGTTTCACTTTCGTGATGGCGCAGCAGGGGACCCTCGCCGCCCTTGACCAGCTTGTGGGCAAAGACCATCTCGCTGCAGGTCTGCTCAGCCCCGAACTGGACGCAGAGTCGGCGGTAGGGGAGATTTCCGCCGGTCGCCATGGGGGCCATGGCGATCCGGCCGGAAAAGAAGTCGCGGGCGGCGGAGCGGCTCAAACTCTAGCCACCGTCCAGCATGGGGTTGCCGTCGAAGCCGTCGAAGCCTTCGGGGTCGGCCATGTAGTCGTAGGTGTTCTTGAGCAGGCTGTAGTGGTTCTGCTCTTCGGCGGCCAGATGGTCGAAAACGGCCTTGGCGCGGGGATTGGCCACCTTGGCCGCTGCGTCGGAATACAGTTTGTAGCCGCGGCGCTCCACGTCCATGGCGCCCTGGAGGATCTCGAGTTCCTCGTTCTGGAAGTCGTAGGGATCGTGGGCACCTTCGATGGCGTCGGTGAAGATCCGGCGCACGTCGGCCATGTGGTCCTCGTCCACCGCGGGCAGCACGTCCATGGTGCCCTCACGCAGCAGGTCGTCCCGCATCTGGATCAGATGGGCTTTGTGGCCGGCCTCGTCCTTGGCCAGGGAATTGAAAAGGTTGCGCTCCAGGGTCGAGGGCGCGTTGGCCGCCCGGTCCTGGAAAAAGGCCATACCTTCCTCTTCAAAGGCGATGGCGTTTTCGAGCACTTCCAGACAGAGCTTGATATCGTCGGTCATGACGTCCTCCAGATCGAAGTAGCGGGCTCGGCCGCGGAATCCATGTTATCTAAATTTAACCAAACAACTGCGATTTTCCATGAAAATAACGACAGGACTTGTTGATCTGTCTCCATCATCCTGTTAGTCTGCAGATTAGATGAATATTCGCCTGGAGGCCACAATAACACAGCTGATCACTGGGGCTTGCCCCTTTGACGGATTTGATGTCATAGGCCACACTCAGGGAAGCCGTCAAGGATCCGTCATGCGGGTCCACAATCCTGAAGGAGACCGAAATGGCCAAACTCCAGAATTCCCTGGCAAAAAAGATCCCCGTCTGGCGTGACGAGATCAGGACCCTGGTCAAGAAGCACGGGGCCAAGAAGATCAGTGACGTGTCCATCCTGCAGGCCTACGGCGGCATGCGAGGCGTCAAGGGCATGGTGTGCGACACCTCCGAAGTTCCCCCGGACGTGGGCCTCCTGATCCGTGGTATCCCCGTGGGCGACCTGACCAACAAAACGCCCGAGGACACCTTCTACCTCCTGTGCACGGGCGACCTGCCCAACGCCAAGGATCGCCGGGCCCTGTCCGAGGAACTGAACTCGCGCGCCAAGGTGCCGGCCTATGTGTGGAAGGTTCTCGAGGCCATGCCCAAGAACTCCCACCCCATGTGCATGCTCGACACGGCCATCCTCTGCATGCAGAAGGAAAGTAAGTTCGTCAAGGCGTACAACGAAGGTATGCACAAGATGGACTACTGGAAGCCGACGCTCGAGGACAGCCTCGACCTGCTGGCCAAGATCCCGACCATCGCCGCGGGCATCTATCGCCTGCGCTTCAACAAGGGCAAGCGGATCAACCCCAAGAAGGGCCTGACCTGGTCCGAGAACTTCGCCCACATGCTCGGCATTGCCGACAAGAGCGGCGAGTTCGCCGACTGCATGCGCCTGTACCTGGTTCTGCACAGCGACCACGAGGGCGGCAACGTGTCGGCCCATACCTGCCATCTGGTGGGCTCGGCCCTGAGCGATGCCTACTACAGCGTGTCGGCAGGCCTCAACGGCCTGGCCGGTCCCCTGCACGGCCTGGCCAACCAGGAGTGCCTGAACTGGATCCTGGAGCTGAAAAAGGAGTTCAAGGGCGTGCCCACCGACGAGCAGCTCACCAAGTTCGCCTGGGACACCCTCAACAGCGGCAAGGTCATTCCGGGCTACGGACACGCGGTCCTGCGGGTCTGCGATCCGCGTTTCACCGCCTTCCGGGCCTTCGGCATGAAGCACTTCCCCGACGACCCGGTGATGGCCCTGGTGAACAAGGTCTTCGAAATCGTGCCGGGTGTGCTGACGGAGCACGGCAAGGCCAAGAACGTCTGGCCCAACGTGGACGCCGGCAGCGGCGCCCTGCTGCACCACTACGGCATGCGCGAGTTCAGCTACTACACGGTGCTGTTCTCCGTGTCGCGTGCCATGGGTATGCTGAGTCAGCTGGTCATCAACCGGGCCATGGGCTCACCCATCGAGCGGCCCAAGAGCGTGACGACCAAGTGGCTGCAGGCTCAGGTGAAGTAGGGTCTGACCGGCTCTGACAAAACAAAGTCCCCTCGGAGGTCCTCGCCGCTTTGCGGCTGCGGAGTACCGAGGGGACTTTGTTTTGTCAGAGCCGGTCACGCACTAGCCTCACTGAGACTGCAGCCGTCTGGTGGCGGCTATCGGACCAAGGTCAACTTTCGGGTCTCCGAATAGTCGCCGGCCCGCAAACCGGCGAAATAGATGCCGGACGGCAAAGCCTGGCCCCTGTTGTCGAGGGCCTGCCAGGTATAGGTGTGACGGCCTTCGGCCAGACGGCCCTCGGCCAGCACGGCCAGTTCGCGACCCTTCAGATCGAAAATGGTCAGGCGACAGGTCGACGGCGTTTCCAGGGTAAAGGCGATTTCCGTGCGCGGATTGAACGGGTTGGGGTGGATCCCCAGGCGCGGACGGGCGCCGGGCAGATCGTCTCCCACGGCCGAGGTGCTGTCCACGCTCACGGTCACGGTATGGACCGTGTTCGCCGGAATGTTCACGTCGATGTAGCACACCGCATGGTCGCCGCTGCTGTCCACCCGGGACAGCACACCGCCGGTGACCACGAAGGCCGAGGCCGAACCGGGCATGACCACTTTGACCTGGCCGTACTCGAACGTCTGGTTGTAGTCGTTGTCGATGACCACGGAAACGTCGTCGTGAGACCCGTCGTTGGCGGGCTGGTAGTCCACCGTGAGGGTTTCGCCGTCGTAGCCCGCGGACAGGGACGGCTGGGTGGACAACTGGCCGTTGGTGTAGCGTACCAGGCGCCAGGGGCGGTTCGTGCCTCCGGCGTTGTCGGTGGTGATGTCGTAGGGATGCGAGTAATCCTCATTGTCACTGTGGACATGGCCGGCCAGGCACATGTCCAGCCCCAGCGCGTTCAGATTCAACTCGTTGTCGAAATCGTGGTGGGTGAACAGCACCTTGGTGGCACGGTCACTGGCCGACACATCGGCGGCCAGCCAACTCATCTGGGCGGCGGTGAAACTCTCCCAGCCGTAATACTCGCTGCGCCAGTTGTCGTAGTTGTCGTAGGCCTCCAGACCGGTGAAGTGAACCGGGCCGTAGTCGAAGCTGTAGTTCTGGGTGCGTTCCGGTGCCGCGGCCGGCGGATCATCCAAACGCTTCCAGCCGAAGAAGCGCCACCAGTCGCGGCGGGCGGTGCCGTCCGGCGGCGGCGTATCGTTCCAGCCGCCCACGTCGTGGTTGCCCGCGGTGAGAAAAACCGGCACATCGAACTCACGCAACTGGCGCTGGCCCCGACTGTAGTAGCGGCGCTCCAGGAAATCTTCCAGCTCACCCTCATGGATGAAGTCGCCCGTCAACAGGACGAACGCCGGGTTGACGATGTTCACGTCGTTGGTGATGTGCCGCAGGCTGATGGTGTTGGAGCTGTCGGTCTCCGCCCCCGCCTGGTCATAGTAGAGATAGGTGGGCAGGTGCGTGTCCGTGATGTGGACGAAGTAGAAATCGTCCGGGAAAGCGGCCTGCACTTTGACCGCCTGCCAGGTCACGTCGTCGATGCCGCCGTCGGCGGTCACCCGCAGGTCGTACATATCGAAGGCGGGCACCTCGGGCATGGTGGCCAGCAGGACCCACCATTCGGTGGCGGGGTCATACACCGCGAAATCCAGGGCCAGCGAAATCTGAAAACCGTCCCGCTCCAGGTAGACCGCCCAGCCGGTGGTTCCGGGGGGGGCGTCACAGGAAATTTCCAGTGTCCCACCGGGGGCCACGATGGCCGGAATATTGAGCAGGGGTTTTTGAATCACGGTCAGGGTGTCGCCCAGGGCATGGGTCTGCCCGTAAGCCGCCCCGGTCGCCAGGCAAAGGGCAAAAACAAGACAAAAAACCTTCAGTTTCCAGACCTGAATCATTGGGTGTACTCCAAGTTGGTGTTGTCCTCCACGTCCTCATAATTATAGCAGGTTATCTTTAAAAAGTGGAGGCCCTTTGGCCTTATGGCACATTTCATGTTATTATTATTGATGTAATTACTTGTGGCCCTCAAACGGTGGTTTTTTATGCGTTCTGCCTCCCGTCATGCCCGCTTGCGTGCGATGTGCCTGATAAGTGCCCTGAGCTTCCTCATTCTGCTCAGCGGGGCCGCCTCCGCGCTGGCCGCCGGCACCCTGACCATCACCTGCCTCGACGTGGGCCAGGGCGATGCCACCCTGATCGAATCTCCCAGCGGCATGACCCTCCTGTTCGACGGCGGAGACAACCACGAGGGCGACGATGTGGTCATCCCCTTTCTCCAGTCCCGAGGGATTACCAGCCTGGACTACACCGTGGCCAGCCACTATCACGCGGACCACATCAGCGGTCTGGAAGAAGTGCTGAACACGATCCCCGTGACCGGCGCCGTCTATGACCGCGGGTGGAGTTACACCACCACCACCTACTACAACTACGTGGCCGCGGCCGGGGCGCAGCGGACCACCCTGACGGCGGGCCAGGTCATCGACCTGGGTGACGGCGTCACCGTAACGTGCATTGCCCTGAACGCCGCCGGAACCCGGAGTTCCCCCTTCAGCAACAGCTCCTACGAAAACGACTACGACGTGGCCCTGGTGGTCTCCTATGGCGGGTTCGACTACTTCCAGGCCGGCGACCTGACCAGCATCGTGGAAACGGCCATTGCCACCCAGGCCGGCGACATGGACGTCTACCAGGTGAATCACCACGCCAGCACCACCAGCAGCAACGCCACCTTCCTGCAGGCGATTCAGGCCGAAGTGGCCGTGGTCTCGGTCGGCAGCAATTCCTATGGCCACCCCGCGCAGTCGGTGCTCGACCGCCTGGTCCAGTACGGCAGCTTCGTGTACCAGACCGAAAACGGCTCCGGCGGCACCCTGCCCGCCGCCGACCTCACCGTGGTCGGGGGCCACGTGGTGATCCAGACCGACGGCGGCAGCACCTACACCGTGGACGGCGACGTCTGGCAGACCGACGAAGACGTTGTCGCGCCCGCCGAAGACCTCATGCCGGTGGCCCTGCAGGTGCTCGGCAACGTGCCCAACCCCTTCAATCCCATGACCCAGATCCGCTTCACCAGCGCCCAGGACGGTCCCGGCCGTCTGGACGTCTACGACCTCACCGGCCGCCGCATCTGGGGCCGGAACCTGGATGTGCAGAGCGGTGACAACGCCGTGGTGTGGAACGGAAAAGACGCCCACGGCCGGGCGGCCGCGGGCGGAGCCTATCTCTACGTCGTGGAAACGGCCTACGGACGCGATGCCGGCCGTATGGTTCTGCTCAAGTAACGCGGCTCAGTGGATCAGGATCAGCCGGGTGGTGGCCTCGCCGTCCGTGCTGGTCAGCCGCAGCAGATACAGGCCCGACGGAACCCGGCGGCCATCGGCCCCCAGTCCATTCCAGGACAGCTGACGGTCGCCTTCCTCCAGGTCCTGTGTCCCCAGGTCGGCCACGGCTGCACCCCGCACATTCATCACCCGCGCGTGAACCCTCTGGTCCTTGTTCAGGTGGAAAACCACCGTCACGATGTCCTTGGTGGGACGGGGTGACACGTTCAGGATCTCGATGGGCCCGCCCTCGGGCTCCGGCTCCACCGGGTCCTCGGGATCCAACAGAGCCAGGGTGGTCACGCCCGTGCCGCGGGGATCCAGCCACTCCCGCAACCGGGTCCGGGGCGTGGTGCCCGCGGACCAGGACACCGACAAGCGCCCATACCAGTCCGGCCGCGCGGCGATGCAGCTGGCAAATCCGCCATGAAGCTGTCCGACTACCAGCCGGCTTTCGTTGAACAGGGGCGACCCCGATGATCCGGGCTCGGTGGTCCCGGCGTCCCAGTCCTCCACCCTCAAGTGGGTGCCGTCCCCGGGGCCGGCATCCTGGCCGTAGCTGGTGGTGGTCAGGGGATCATCCTCGAAACTGATGCTCTTTTCATCCGTGCTCGGGTGATGAATGGCCACGGCCCAGGCGGGATCCCGGCTGGTGCGGTCCCAGCCCGCATACTTGACGCCGAACACCGGGTCGGGCTGGCTGTCCAGCTCCAGCAGGGCGAAATCGCTTTCATACCGATCGGCCAGCAGGGTGCTCCCCAGAGTGAACTGGTCCGTGCGGCCACCACTCTGATCGCCGCAATTGACACTCTGATAATTCCAGTACACCACCACCGAAGGGGCCACCGTTTCGTTCACCCCACAGTGGAAGGCGGTCAAAAAGAGGGGGCGTCGATCACGGGAGGTGTTGTTGATCAGGGCGCCGGTGCAGTAGAAGCTGCCGGTGGGACCGGATTTGGAATACACGCCGACGGTGGCGATCTCGTTGCGCCAGCCGTCGCCTTCCGGGCAGACCACGTCGATGTTGCAGTCGCCGGCCTTGTCGGAATCGGGGGCGCCGAAGAACCGGTAGCCGCGGTCAATAGCCGTCAGGTGCAGACGGCTCGCGTCCCAGGCGCCGGCGGGCACCCTCAGTTCGAGCAGGATGTCTCCGGTCAGCAGAACGGGCGTCCACAACTGGCCGTGACTGCGGGTGTCGGCGGCGTCGAAGCCCAGCACCGGCCCGTCACCGTCCACCGCATAGATCTGCAACCGGGCGCCGGGCGCCAGGTCGAAGCGGGAGAAGCCCAGATTCAGCGACAAGGCCTCCGGACAGCGCACCCGCAGCCGCCACAGCCGCTCACCGGTGGCCAGGGTCTCCCATTGGCCCGCGGTATCGGGAGTCAGGTCCACCGCCCAGCGCAGCGCGAAGCGGACAGCCCCGCCATCCAGATCCGCCACCGCGTCCTCAGCCGCCACCGCCTGCCGGTCCACCGCCGGAATCACCAACCGCGTAACCTGGGTGCGGGGCGGAACATTCAGCATGAGGTCGGCCGGCACACCGCGGGTATCGGCGGCCAGGGCCGGCCAGGCCACCGAGAGGATCAGCAGGCCCAGGACGATTAAGCGCAGGTGCAGATCAGGACGCTTCATGATCGATCTCCGGAGGGACCGTCGGTCCCGGGGTTGGGTCCTGAACCGCGGCTACCGCGTTCCAGGCAATGGTCCAGCCCAGGATGACCTGGGACAGGTAATGCTTCCGGTCATTGATGCGTGACCAACCGGTCAGCACCGCGGCCCCCATGGCGCCCGCCTTCACCGGCATGAGGTTGTGCCGACGGGCCAAAGTCAGCCAGGGCACCGCCCCGATGAAAGCGTGCCCGGAGGCCGAGTTGGCCGCCGCCATGGGCCGCCAGCGCGGATTGGCGTCGTCGGACGAGGGCCGGTTGGCCCCCAGGCCGCGCTGCACCGTCCACAGGACAGGCAAGCCCACCACCATGGCCTCGAAGTTGGCCCGGCCCCAGCGGCTGAAGGGATTGCTGCGCACCCAGGCGTCCATCACGCCCACCAGCAGCCAGTTCATAAACCAGTACCGTTCACCGCCATGTTTGACGGCCTTGGCCAGTTTGTCCGAACCGGAAGTGCGCACCGAGCCGGTATGCCAACTCTCGACCGCCTCATCCAGTCCGCTGTAGGCCAGCACGGCCGCGGCCACGGCGGCGGCGCCCAGGCGCAGGAAAGACCGCCGGCCGTAGTTGCGCCGCCAGTGCCCGCCGGTGCCCTTGAACAGGGGCTTGGCCGCCCCGCGGCGGCTCACCGCCGGCACCACAAGCCAACTGATGATCAAACAGAATCCAATGATGATCCACACGGATCAGGTCCCTTTCAAGATAAGGAATCGGCCGCCAAGCGGGCGACTTCACCGGCCAGGGCGGGCGAACTGGTGAGGCCGGGCGAGTCGATGCCGACCAGATTGATCAGGCCGGCCAGGTCGCCGGTCTCCCGTTCCACCACGAAATCGTGAAACCCGTCGAGCTTCAATTTGGGTCGAAAGCCCACCAGGCCCGGGCTCAGATCCCCGCGGCGCAGCCAGGGCAGATAGCCGCGCGCGTCCTCGAAGAACACGTCCCTGCGCGCCTCGGTGACCGCATAATCAAGGGTTGGGCCGGCCTCCAGGTCAAGGTCGGGCCCCAGGCGCAGCTGTCCGCCCAGGTCCAGGCACACATGGATACCCAGGCTGGAGCCGTCGGCCGGCGGCACCGGGTAGACCAGATGCCGGATGCGGTGATGATGAACGGGATCGATGGCGAAGTAGTTCCCCTTGACCCGTGTCTGGTGCCAGCCGCGGGCCGCGATGTCCACCCCGGCCAGGGCGGCCACCTCGTCGGCGAACAGCCCGGCGGCATTCACCACCACGGCGCTGTTGTGGCGCCAGCCCTCGGCCCGCCGCCCGGCCGTGGGCGACACCGTCACCTGCCATTGACCGTTGTGGCAATCAAGCCCGGTGACCCGGGCGCCGGTCATGACCTGGCAGCCTTTGCTCTCGGCCAGGCGGGCATAGGCCCGGGCGGCGCCTTCGGCATCCAGCACGCCCGTGCGGGGTGAGAACAGTCCCGCGGTCGCACGGATCTCCGGTTCCAGGCGCCGCAGTTCGGCCCCGTCCACCAGGCGCAGATCCTCAACCCCGTTGGCCGTCCCCAGATCGAACAGACGTTCCAGTTCCCCTGTCTCGTCGGGCGCCACCGCCACGATGAGCTTGCCGCACTCGCGGTAACCCACCCCGGCCGTTTCGCAGAATTCCTTGAGCAGGCGGCGCCCCTCCACGCAGCAACGGGCCTTCAGGGATCCGGTGGGATAGTACATGCCGCCGTGGCTCACTTCGCTGTTGCGTGAGGTGGTCCCGGCCCCCAGGGACGGGTCCATTTCCAGCAGGACGGTGCTCCAACCCAGGTGGGCACAGGCCGCGGCCGTGGCGCACCCCACGATGCCGCCGCCGATGATGGTGACCTGGACCTCGGTCATGTCAGTGGTCCTCGTCCAGATGGTGTTTGGTCCATTTATCGAAGGACATGTGTTCGTAGGATTTGGTCTGGATGAATTTCAGCAGCGACAGGAGTTTGTCCGCGGTCATGTAGCCGTCGACAGCGGTCAGGCCCTTTCCCTTTTCATCCAGGAACCAGAGCGTGGGCAGGGCATTGATCTCGTACTGACGGGCCAGGGACTTGTACTTTTCGGTATCCACCCAGGCGGAGGCGAAATGGGCGTCCAGGTATTCGATGACCCGTTGGTCCTGGTAGGTCTCCTTGCGCATCTTCTGGCACCATTTGCACCAGGACGCCGTGAAGTGCAGGAAAACAGGCTTGCCGTTGTCGCGCCCGTCGGCCATGGCCGCGTTGTAGGCCTGCCACTCGATGGCCGTGGCGGCCTTCTCCGGTTCGGCCTCGTCCGCCACGGCCAGACCGGCCGCCATCACCAGCAGGAGGAACAGGAGTCTGGTTTTAAACATGGGTCCTATCCTTTCGCCGCCGGCCAAGGCCAGTCGGCGGGGTCATCGACAAAAAATTCCAACGGGTCGCCGCCCACCGGGTGGGCCACCTGCAGCGCCCGGGCGTGCAGGGCGATCCTATGGTGCGGCAGGCCGGCCGGCGCGCCGTACTTCACGTCCCCCAGAAGGGGGCAGCCCGCCAACGCCCACTGCGCGCGAATCTGATGGCGCCGTCCCGTGACCGGCACCACCTCCACCAGGGCCGTCCTCGCCCCGGTCTCCAGAACGCGGTATTGCAGCAGGCTTTCCCGCGCTCCGGCAAATTCCGTTTCCTCAGCCCGGGTCACACCCCGGGCATCCCCTTTGGCTGCCAGCCAGGACCGCAGGTCCCCCGCCGCCGCGGGTGGACGCCCGGTCACCACCGCCCGGTAGGTCTTGGTCACCGACTTGGTCCGGAACTGATCTGACAATCGCCCCGCCGCCTTGCTGGTCCGCGCCAGCAGAACCACCCCGGACACGTTGCGGTCCAACCGATGCACCAACCCCACATACACGTTGCCCGGCTTGGCGTACTTCACCTTGAGGTAGGTCCGGGCCCAGTCCAGCAGCGTGGGATCTCCACTGCTGTCCCCCTGCACCAGAAGGCCGGCCGGTTTGTCCACCGCCAGCAGATGATTGTCCTCGTGAATGACCGTCGGTTCCATGGGTCCGCTCGTCGGGATGGGGCTGGGATGTCGGACCCTGATTTTATGACATGGGAGCCATTGCGTCACTGACAACCGCACCCGAATTCCGTATTATCGCCGCAAATCGCTTGTGCCCCCTCCCAAGGAGCCCCCCATGATGACTTCAGGCCGCCCCCTCATCGCCCTGTGCCTCCTGGCCGCCCTGTTCGCCTGGGCGGGCTGCCAGGAGAGCCTTCAGGACTCCCAAACCCCATCCTTGAGCAGGACCCCCGTGGACATGGAAAAACTCACCTACCCCGTCAGCAAGACTGTTGACCAGTCCGACGACTACCACGGCACCGTGGTCCAGGATCCCTACCGCTGGCTGGAGGATGTGGACAGCGAGGAAACCCACGCCTGGGTCGAAGCCCAGAACGCCGTCACCTTCAAGTACCTGGAAGGCCTCCCCGCCCGGGACAGGATTACCGCGCGACTGACCGAGGTCTGGGACTACACCCGCTACGGCACCCCGTTCAAGGAGGGTGGCCGCACCTTCTTCTTCAAGAATGACGGGCTGCAGAGCCAGTCGGTGCTCTACGTGCAGGATTCCGACGAAGCGGCGCCCCGGGTGCTGCTGGACCCCAACACCCTGAGCGAGGACGGCACCGTGGCCCTGGGCACCACCAGCATCAGTCGCGACGGCAAGTACATGGCCTGGTCCACCAGCGTCAGCGGGTCGGACTGGCGCACCTGGTACGTGCGGGACATCGACACCGCCCAGGACCTGGACGACAAGCTCGAGTGGAGCAAGTTCAGCGGCGCGGCGTGGGATCACCAGGGGCAGGGCTTCTTCTACAGCGCCTACGATCCGCCGGCCGAAGGTGAAACCTTCGAGGGTTCCAACTACTACCAGAAGCTCTACTACCACCGCGTGGGCACGCCCCAGACCTCGGACACCCTCTACTACCAGAACCCCGACGAGAAGGAGTGGGGCTTCGCCGGCCAGGTGAGCGAGGACGGCCGGTATCTGGTGATCAACGTTTGGCAGGGCTCAGCCAGCAAGAACCGGCTCTACTACAAGGACCTCTTCGACAAGAGCCTGCGCGTGCATCCGTTGCTGGACGACTTCGACGCCTCGTACGACTTCATCCACAACGTGGGCCCGGTGTTCTACCTCAAGACCAACCTGGACGCTCCGCGTGAGCGCATCATCGCCATCGACATCACCCAGCCCGGCCGCAAGAACTGGCAGACGGTGATTCCCGAGTCCTCCAATCCCCTCAGCGACGCGGCCGTCCTGAACGACAAGTTCGTGCTGGTCTACCAGGTGGACGTGGCCGACGCCGTGGAGATCCGCAACCTGGACGGCACCCTCGCGGCCGAGATCGCCCTGCCCGGCCTGGGCAGCGTGGGCGGCTTCGGTGGCCATGCCGACGACACCGACACCTACTACACCTTCAACAGCTACCTGAACCCCAGCGAAATCTACCACTACGACTTCACCACCGGCGAGTCCCAGCTGTTCCGCGCCCCGGAGATCGACTTCGACTTCAGCGGTTACGAAACCGAGCGCGTGTTCTACACCAGCGGGGACGGCACCCGCGTCCCCATGTTCCTGGTCCACCGGAAGGGCCTTGAACTGGATGGCAGCCACCCCACTCTCCTGTACGGCTACGGGGGATTCAACGTCTCCCTCGGGCCCCGTTTCCGCACCGCCACCCTGCCCTGGATCGAAATGGGCGGCGTGTACGCCGTGGCCAACCTGCGGGGCGGCGGCGAGTACGGCGAACAGTGGCACGAAGGCGGCATGCTCAAGAACAAGCAGAACACGTTCGACGACTTCATTGCCGCCGCCGAGTACCTCATCGGCGAAGGCTACACCAACCCGAACAAACTGGCGGTGATGGGCGGCAGCAACGGCGGCACACTGGTGGGCGCCGTGGTGAACCAGCGGCCCGAGCTGTTCGCCGCGGCCATCCCCGAAGTGGGCGTCATGGACATGCTGCGTTTTCAGCTGTTCACCATCGGGTGGGCCTGGGTCAGCGACTTCGGCAGCAGCGACGACCCCGAAATGTTCCCGGTCCTGCACGCCTACAGCCCCTATCACAACCTGACGCCCGGCACCCGGTACCCGGCCGTCATGGTCACCACCGCCGATCACGACGACCGCGTGGTGCCCGGTCACAGCTTCAAGTACGCAGCCAAACTGCAGGCCTGTCAGGCCGGTAACCGGCCCACCCTGATCCGCATTCAGACCAAGGCGGGACACGGCGCGGGCATGCCCACGGCCATGATCATCCAGGGTTACGCGGACATCTACGCGTTCCTGCACGAAGCCCTGGGCATGGGCGACAGCTGACGGATGACGGGTACAAAAAAAGGGCCGCCGGTTTCCCGGCGGCCCTTTTTTCGAGATCCTTAGACGCGGGCGCCCTTCATGGCTTCCACGTACTGCCTGTCCTCCACCAGGATATGGTCCACCAGCCACTGGCGCAGGAAATACAGGATTTCCCAAGACAGATCCTCGCCGTGGTGGCGGAAGGCCTTGTCGAAGTCGATGGTCTGGCGCACGAAATCGGCGTGCTTGGCCCTGTGCTCTTCCAGATTGTCGTAAGCGCAGTCGTGCAGAGCCCATTCCTCGTATTTGAAGTGGACATCGATGTAGTCCACAAGTTCGTCCACCACCAGGCAGATTTCCTCCCGGGCGGCCCCCCGCTTCTCCACCTCGATCAGGCTGTTGAACAGGTCGAACAGTCGCGCGTGCTGGGCATCGATATCCGGTAGCCCCAGGTGATATTCCTCAGTGAATTCGAATCGCTCCACGATAATCCCTCCTGAACAGATCCCGTCTCCCATTGGCCTTCGCCAAAGTGATATCGGCGATATGAGGATATCATTAACTTCTATTTTGACGGAGGGGCCGTCCCGCTGCGTACAGGCCCGCAGTCACCAGACTCAAACCGGCCAGCACACGCACAGGGTCCGCCGTTTCGCGGAACACCAGCCAGCTCACGAGGACGGCCAGGGGAATCTTCAGGTTATTGGCCACAGCCAGGCGTCCGCCCGAGGTGCGCGCGGCACCCTTGTTCCACAGGTAGAAGCCCAGGGCCGTGGGCACCAACCCCAGATACAGCACGGACCAGAGGGCGGACGCCGTCCAACCGGCCAGGCCGGGCCGGCCCTGGACCGTCAGCACCGCCACCGAAACCAGCGCGGCCCCCACGTACATCCAGGCCAGCCGCCCGCTGTCCGACCACCGGTGCCACAGCCCGCTGCGGACATAAATGATCTGGCCCGCCGCGAAACAGAGGTTGGCCCCCTGCAGCAGGCCGATGCCCCGCCAATCCGCGCCTTCGGGCAGCCCCCGCCACACCACCACCCCGGCCCCGGCCACCGCCAGCAGGACCGCGCCCAGATTGCGCGGCTGAAAGCGTCGGTCCAGAAGGTCCAGTCCCAGCGCCACATACAAGGGGGTGAACACGGTGAACAGGGCCACAAGCCAGGCCGGAAGCCAGGCGAACGATGCGATGTAAAGCATATACATGAGGCCGAACTGCAGGGCGCCCAGGCCCAAGGCCGCCGCCGCCGCCCGCCGGTCCCGCGGCGCGCGGATCAAAAAGGGCAGGAAAATGACCGCCGCCAGCAACAACCGGGCGGCCGAAACCGCCACCGGATCCACGCCCGCCAGCCGCGTCTTGATCAGACCGAAGGAAAAGGCCCACAGAAGGGAAGCGGCCAGCAAATAGCGCATCGACTCATCTCACCAGCACGAGCGACTTCACCCGCTGGAGGCCGCCGGCGCTCAAACGGGCGAAATAGGTACCCGACGCCTGGGGCAGGCCCGCGGCGTCGCAGCCGTTCCAACGCACCTTGTGCTCGCCGACGGACCGGGGTCCGTCCACGAGCCGGGCCACGCGCCGGCCGGCCATGTCGTAGATGGCCAGACTCACGTCCTGTTCCCTATCCAGGACATACTTGATATCCGTGGCCGGGTTGAAGGGGTTGGGAACGGCGCCCAGCAGTTGCAGACCGCCATTCGCCGGCACCGGCGCATCGGTAACGCCTTCGGGGATCTTGTCGCCCAGCACCCAGTCCTCGGGGTCCAGCTCCAGATTCGTCACCGGGCCGTCCACGTGGAAGGTGTACCACTGCACGGCGCTGTCGTTCTGGATGACGAAGGTTTCGGTCCCCGTGCCGGTGGTGATACGCACATCCAGGGGCATGGTGAACAGGCCGGTGTTCAACTGGACCTGCCGCACGCGCAGCCCCACCCGGGTGCCGCCGGGCACCTCTTCGGCCTGCCAGCCGAACAGATACTGGGGATAGTATTCGCCGTAGATCCACTGCTGGAAGAAAGCGTCCAGTTCCAGGCCGCTTTCCGCTTCCATCAGGTCGCGGAACTCCTCGGTAGTGGCGCTGTCGAATCCGTAGTCGGCCAGGTAGGTTTCCAGGGCCGGGAAGAAGATGTCGTCGCCCATCATGTGCCGCAGCATGTGGGGCACCCAGGACGCCTTGTTGTAGCTGAGGTTGCTGTCGAAAATGCCCCAGACGTCGCTGGTATCCTCCACGTAGATGGTACCGCCGCCGGTGTAGCGCGCGGCGGCCATCTCGGCATGGTAGGCCGCGACCCCCGAGCTCATCTCCAGCCACCGGGCCTCCGTCCAGGTGGCGAAGCCCTCGTTCAGCCAGATGTGGTGAAAATCGGCGCAGGTCACCAGATCGCCGAACCACTGGTGCCCGAGTTCATGGGCGATGAGCCCTTCCCAGTAGCCGCCGTAGTAGATGCTGGTCAGGGTCTGGTGCTCCATACCGCCGCCCCAGGGGAAGTGGGCATGCCCGTATTTCTCTTCCACAAAGGGATATTCCCCAAAGCTTTGCGCGAAGGCCTCCAGCATATCGATGGTCACCGGAAAGCCCGCCTCGGCATTGGCCAGCTGGCTGGGCAGCACGTAGTGGTGCACGGGCATGGTCCCGCCCGCCAGGGTGTTGTAGGTGTCGGTCATCACCCAGTAGGGATGGATGGCCAGGGACACCAGGTAGGTGGCGATGGGATAGCGCTCCGTCCAGTGGTAGGTCAGCGTCCCCGGGCCGGGCACCGTAGTGCCTTCCAGACTGCCGTTGCTGGCCACGATGAGGTCGTCCGGGACGGTGACGTGCAGGGCCACCGAATCGGCCTTGTCCGTATTGAGATCCTTGCAGGCCCACCAGTAGCGCGCCCCGTAGGGCTCGCTGAGGGTCCAGATCAAGGGATCACCGTCATAGGAATTCCAGCCGAAGTAGTCGCTCTGGGGATTGCCGCTGTACGTGATCGCCACGGTCACGGTCTGGCCCAGGCTGTAGGTCTGATCCAGGTCCACCGTCAGCACATCGCCGGTGCGGCTGAAGGTGGTTGCCGCGCCACCGGCCGTGACGTGGCTGACGGCCATGTTGCCCTGCAGGTGAAGATCCACCGCGTCGAGGGTGGCCACGGTCACTTCCGCCGTCAGGGTGGTGGTTCCGGAGAGGGTCTGGGTCACCGGATCCAGATTCAGGACCAGGTCATAAAACTGGGCGTCGTAGAACCCCATGGCGGGCGTGTCGTCGGCCTTGCCGGTCAGCGCCTTGTTCACCAGCCGGGCCTTGGCCTCGGCCTCCAGGACCCGGTGCTGGTTGGCGGTATAGCCGGCGGCCCAGGGAATCTGACCCTCCACTTCGGCCAGGGGCGTGGTCTGCACGGCGAACGCTCCGCTGACCGTCACGGCCAACAGGCACACGACCAGGGCCGCGGCGGCCCCGTCACGACGAGGAATCCTGAACATGAAATCTCCCGGATCGATTTGGAGGAGCGAGTGAAGTCTTGTCTCTATTATACAGCAAACGGGCCCGGATATGCAAAAGCGCGGGTTGGCCCCGCGCTTTTGCCGTCCGGAAGGTGACGCAGGCTTAGCCCACGTCCTCCAGCAGTTGCAGCAGGTCGACCACGCGGCTGGAATAGCCGTACTCGTTGTCGTACCAGCTCAGGGTCTTCAGCAGGTTGCCGTCGATCACGCTGGTGAACTGGGGATCGAAAATGGAGCTGTAGGGACTGCCCACGATGTCCGAGGACACGACGTGGTCGGTGTCGTAGGCCAGGATGCCCTTGAAACGATCGGTCTCGCTGGCGGCCTTCATGGCGGCGTTCACCTCGTCGGCGGTCACGTCCTTGCCCAGCACCGACACCAGGTCCACCACCGAACCGGTGGGAACAGGCACGCGCAGGGCCATGCCGGTCATCTTGCCCAGCAGGTCGGGAATGACCTTACCCACGGCCGAGGCGGCCCCGGTGGTGGTGGGGATGATGTTTTCCGCGGCGGCGCGGGCCCGGCGGAAGTCGCTGTGGGGGGTGTCGATGAGCCGCTGGTCGTTGGTGTAGGCGTGCACCGTGGTCATCTGGCCGCTCTTGATGCCGAATTCCTTGTTCAGCACATAGGCCATGGGCGCCAGGCAGTTGGTGGTGCAGGAGGCGTTGGAAACGATCCTGTGCTCGGCCTTCAAATCCTCGTTGTTCACACCCAGCACGATGGTCGCGTCGATCTCGTCCTTGGCCGGGACCGTGAGGATGACCTTGCGGGCGCCGGCCTCGATGTGCTGCATGATCTGGGCCTTCTGGCGGAAGAACCCGGTGGATTCCACCACGAAATCCACGCCCAGTTCCTTCCAGGGCAGCTCACCGGGCTTGGGATTCTGGATCAGGCGGGCCGCGCCCTTGTCCGTGACAAGATGCCCGTCCTCAACCACGGCCTTACCTTTGAAGTTGCCCATAACCGTATCGTGGCGCAGCAGATAGGCCAGGGCTTCGGGGTCGGTCAGGTCGTTGATTCCCACCACGTCCACATTGGCCTTATCCTGCAGGAGCCGGAACACCGTACGGCCGATACGGCCAAACCCATTGATTGCAACCTTCATCTTCAACCATCCTTGTCTGTTACTTTGCTGACGTTTCCGGAAACTGGCGCCCCGGCGGGAGCTTGACCATATTTCCGTCGAAATCCGGTTCGATTCAACCTGCAGCGGAGCGCGGAGGCCCCATGCCCACCTATGAATACGAATGCACCAAGTGCGGTCGCATTACCGAGGAATTCAAGCCCATGTCCGCCCCGCGGCGCCAGCGCTGTCCCCATTGCCGGGGGAAGGTGGAGCGCCTGATCAGCGGCGGCACCGGCATTCTTTTTAAAGGCTCGGGCTTTTACGTAAACGATTCCCGTGGTAAAAAGGGAAAAAGCACCGGGGGAATCGTAAGCGATTCCCATAACGAGAGCAAGCCCGCAGCCCCCTCCTCCACGGGAAATGATACCAAGAAAGCGGGGAAGGACAAGGGCTGAGGCGAAAGGTTGGCCATGCCGTCCGAAACCGTCAGCGTCCTGATCGACGGGCAGCCCGTCCAGGTCACCTCAGGCACCAGCGTTCTGCAGTACCTCCAGCAGACCGACCAGCTTGATCCCACGGCCGAAAATCCCATCGTCATCACTTCGGTCAACGGACGGCGCACCAGCCTGGCCGAGACCCTGTGGGGCGAGGAGCACGTGCGCCTGATCCGCCTGAACGACCCCCAGGCCCGCACCACGGTCCAGCGCTCGGGGCTCTTCCTGCTGGCGGTGGCCGCCGGCGACCTTTTCCCCGACCACGAACTCTGCGTGGACTTCAGCTACGGCGGCGGCGTGTTCTGCGAGATGCACAACGCCCCGCCCCTGACTCCCGAACAGATCACCCAGCTGGAAGACCGCATGCGCGAACTGGTCAGCATGGACCTGGCCATGACCCCACAAAACTTCGGCCTGCGCGCCCTGCTGAAGATCTACGCCCGCACCGGCCAGACCAGCAACTACCAGTCCGCCAAGTATGTGCGGCGAGACACGCTGACCCTTTTCCGCATGACCGGCTTCGACCAGCTCTACTACGGACGCCAGTTGCCCTCCACCGGGTACATCCGCCAGTTCCGGCTCCAACCGGCGGACCCGGGGTTCGTATTGCTGACCGGGAAAAAGACCGACCCCGACCAGGTGGAAGTCTTCCAGCCCCAGCCCAAGCTGCTGGCCACCCTCCACGACTATTCCCGCTGGGCCGGGAACCTGGGCGTCCATGACACCGGGCATCTCAACGAATACATCGTCAACGGTCGCACCAGCGATCTGATCCAGATTTCCGAAGCCCGTCACGCCAAATTCTTCGTGGACGCGGCCCAGCAGGTGGGCGATATGCCCCCGGAAGGCCGCCTCATCCTTCTGGCCGGGCCGTCCAGCAGCGGAAAGACCAGCAGCGCCAAACGCCTGGAGGTCCAGCTCCGGGTCCTGGGCTTCAAGCCCTTCGCCCTGTCCCTGGACAACTACTTCGTGGACCGGGCGGACACGCCCCTGGCTCCGGACGGGGACTACGACTACGAATCCATCGAGGCCCTGAAGCTGGACCTCTTCAACGAGCACCTGCAGGCCCTCATGCACGGCGAGGACGTCTTTCTGCCGCGTTACAACTTCCACACCGGTGAAGGCGAGGTCTCCGACACGCCCACCCGTCTGGAAAAAGGCCAACCCCTGCTGGTGGAAGGCATTCACGCGCTGAATCCACGGCTCACCCCGTCGGTGAGCGATACGGACAAGCTCCTGGTTTACGTGTCCGCCCTTTGCCACCTCAACATCGACAACTTCACCTACATCAAGACCACCCACAGCCGCCTGTTCCGCCGCATCGTGCGCGACGCCAAATTTCGCGGCTACACCGCCAGCGAAACCCTGGCCCGCTGGCCCAAGGTGCGCCACGGCGAGGAAACCCACATCTTCCCCTTCCAGAACAACGCGGACCTGTTCTTCAACTCGGGTCTGACCTATGAACTGGCGGTGCTGAAGCTGTGGGCGGAACCGCGCCTGGCGGCCGTGGATCCGGACGATCCCAACTACGGTCTGGCGCGCTCGCTCATCGACCTGCTGAGCCTGCTGCTGCCCATCGACGCGAGTCAGGTGCCGCCCACGTCGCTGTTGCGGGAATTTATCGGGGGATCGGGTTTCGATTACTAGACACGGGCGGGGATCAGGGCACCAGGAAGTGTTCCTGCAGACGGGTCACAGCGGTCTCGGCCTGGTCCTGGTTGGTCACGAAGGACACCGTGGAGAACGAGGTGGAGATCAGCAGGATTTCCACGTCCGCGGCCGCCATGACCTCGAAGACCCGGCCGGCGATGGCCGGACGCTCGGAAAAGTGGGGCCCGTAGATCGACAGGGCGCTGCACCCCCGCTGGTATTCGATGTTCTCGGCCTTGATCTCGTCCTGGAGGGACTGGAGAATCCCCAGGGTCTGGTCCAGGTCGCTGCAGGCAATGGCAAAACTGAGGTTGTCGAGGCTGTCGCCGTCCACAAACCCGGTGACGCAGGTCAGGTTGATGCCCTTGTTGCCCAGGGCAGACAGGGCCTGGCTGGCCAGGCCGCGCTGGTTGGGGGCCCGCAAAATGCTGACCAGGACCAGTTCGTCCGTTCGCGTCATGCCGCCGACTGCGATTTTTCCGACCATCTTCGCCATGCTCCCTGCGATATACCTTGAGGATTGATGAGATCTCCCTGTGCCCTCATCGGCCTCAAATCTAGTCCCCGACCGCTCCGAAACCAAAATTTCAATCAGCCACCCGCGCCCGGCGACGGGCCCGAAGGTTGACAAGCGGTGCGGCAGGGGATAAAAGCAGGAAAAGGCATCCTTTTTCCGGGAGGTTCCAGATGAAGAAAGTCGCTGTCATTCTGAGCGGAAGCGGGGTCTACGACGGCTCCGAAATCCACGAGGCCTGCGCCGCCCTGCTGGCCCTCCACAAGCTCGACGCCCAGGCCGTGCCCTGTGCCCCGGCCGGGCCTCAGATGCACGTCATCAACCACGCCGCCGGCGAACCCGAGCCCGGGGACACCCGGGACATCCTGACCGAGGCCGCCCGCCTGACCCGCGGCGACATCACGCCCCTGGCGGACATGGATCCCCTCGACGTGGACGCCGTGCTGCTGCCCGGCGGCTTCGGGGCCGCCAAGAACCTCTGCAGCTTCGCGGTGGACGGGGCCGACTGCACCGTCCACCCCGAGGTGGACGCCTACCTGAGAGAGGCCCACACCGTGGGCAAACCCATCGGCGCCATGTGCATCGCCCCGGTGATCCTGGCCCGCATCTTCGGGCCGGACCTGGGCCCGGAGCTGACCATCGGCACCGATCCGGACACGGCCGCGGCGGTGAACGACATGGGCGCCGTGCACGTGGACTGCCCCGCCACCGGGACCGTGGTGGACGCGCAGAACAAAATGGTCACCACCCCGGCCTACATGCTGGCCGGGGATATCGGCGAGGTGTTTGCGGGCGCCCTGGGGTTTGCCGAAAAGCTGCTGGCACTTTGCCCCCGGTAACTGCAGATTTCTTTAAAACGGGTGCTATCACTAAGATACGCCCGTTTTTTTATTGCCATGTGAGACAGATTGACGTTAGCTTCATCCATCGGGTCGGTTTCACCGATCCATAAGGTTATCTATGGAGAGAGAACCTGGAGGAACATCATGAGCGACACCCGCCTTACGGGAATGGATTCCCGTGACCCTGGCGAGTCCCCCCGACGCACCCCCTGGGATACAGCCGACGGACGGGTCCTGAGCCTTATCAGCCGCAAAGGCGGCGTTGGTAAAACCACTTCCGCGGTGAACCTGGGGGCTGCCCTGGCCCTGTCCGGACACCGCGTTCTGCTTATCGGCACCGACCCCCAGTGCGGCGTGTCCCGCAGTCTGGGCGCCGACCCCATCAGCCTGCCCAGCGGGCTGGAGCAGCTGTTCAGCGATTTCAAATCCCTGCTCGACGTGGCCCAGCCGTCCGGCCTGGACGGTCTGGATTTCGTCGCCCCGCGTATCGCCTCCCTGGCCGACGAGGAGACCTACCTGGAGATGCTCGCCACCCGGGGAGACCACTTCGTGCGTGAGGTGGACAAGGCCCGGGCCAAGTACGACACCATCATCATCGACTGTCCCCCCAGCCTCGGCCCGGCCACCCAGACCGCCCTGCTGGCCTCCGACAGTTATCTGGTGCCGGTGCAGGCCGAGGAGCTTTGCCGCGAATCCCTGGACCCCCTGTTGGCCTTCGTGGACGCCTTCCGGTCGCGCACCCATGGCGTTCCCTCCATGGCCGACCTGGCGGCCGGGGCCGAAACCGATCTGCGGGACGTCCTTCCCCTGGAGGGCCTGTTCCTGACCATGGCCAGTGACCGCACCCGGATGGGCCGGCACGTGGCCGCCCGGGTCTGCGAGGACTTCGGGGATTCCCTGTTCACGGCCCGCATCCCCCGAACCACCCGGCTCAGCGAGATGGCTCTCAGAGGCAAGCCGGCGGTGATCTACGACCGCCGCAGCATGGGCAGCCGGGCCTATTTCGACCTGGCGGACGAGCTGGTCAGCCGCTTCCGTTTCCAGGATGATCTGGAACTGGACCTGGACGAGGAAGACGACCTGTCCCTGGAGGCCGAGGTGACCGCCGAGGCCATGGAGTGCGGCCCCGAGGCCGCCCGCAACAGTCTGGGCGGGTTGGAAAAATTCCTGGCCGACCTGGGCGCGCCCGGTTTCCAGCCGGCTCCCGTGGCGGACCCGGAGCCCGCTGCGGCCCCGGAGATGGTTTCCCTGGATGAACTCCTGGCCGAAGAGGAAAGCTACCAGGGCAGCGAAGACTGGGAAGAAGGCGCGTGGATACTGGATACCGACCCGGGTGACCGTTATAATTGACGGGTGGGTGACAGCCCGCCTTCCGGATTCCGGGACCGGCCGCGCTGTGGCCGGTCCCTTTTTTATATGCTTCCAAAGGACGGTGGTATCTTGGCCGCTGAAACGATGAAAAGTCTTGTCTACGACAAGTCGGCCATGCCGTGGGACAAGACCCGCGGATTCATTCAACGCGAAATGCCGACACCCGTACTGGATGAGCAGGCCGATCCCGGCGACGCCGAGAATGTCCTGGTGAAAGTGATCTACGCCGGGTTCTGCGGCAGCGACCGCGGCATCTGGAGCCGGAGTTCGTTCAAGGGAATGATCTTCGACAGCCTCAAGCGGGAAAAGGCCACCACCCGCATCATCGGTCACGAGATGGTGGGCGAAATCGTGGAGGTCGGGTCCCGGGTCACACCCCGCTTCGGCTACACGCCCAAGGACATCGTCAGCACCGAAAGCCACATCATCTGCGGCACCTGTTACCAGTGCCGCATCGGGCAGACCCACATCTGCGCCGACGACCTGATTATCGGCATCGGCCGCGACGGATGCTTTGCCGAGTACATCAAACTGCCGGCCAACGTGCTGTGGCCCACGGATCCGCGGAAGATCAAGATGAAGGTGGCCGCTCTGCAGGAGCCCTTCGGCAACGCGGTGCATTCCTGCACCACCGCCGATCTGCGCGGCAAGACCGTGGCCGTGTTCGGCTGCGGCACCATCGGCCTGTTCGTGATCATGATCGCGCGGGCCCTGGGTGCCACCCGGGTGATCGGCGTGGAACCCAACCCCGCCAACATCGAAATGGCCAAGCAGTTGGGCGCCGACGACGTGATTCCCGTGGACCTGTCCCGCGCCGGCAAGCATTCCTGGTCCGCGGACAAGCAACTGGTGGCCGACGTGCGCGACGCCTTCGGCGGTGGCGGGGCCGACGTCGCCATGGAAATGGCCGGCTTCAACTCCAGCGTGAACAACGCCATCCAGTCCACGCGGCGGGGCGGACAGGTCATCCTCTTCGGCCTCAAGCAGGGCAACTTCCATATCCAGGCCTTCGACCGTCTCATTGTCAACGGCATCAGCCTGCACAGCGTGATCGGTCGCCGGATTTTCGAAACCTGGTATATTTCAAGGAACCTTCTCGAGGACCGGTCCAACGGAATTCAGGACAAGATCTCGGATGTCATTCTGGGCGGCGGCGACGACGCCGTGGTCCATGTGAACGACTTCACGCCTGAAAGCTTCGAGGACACTCTGGCCAAATGGCCCAAACCCCTGATCCAATTCTGACGGGAGACGACATGCGCATCACCATCGAGTACTGCCAGGTTTGAAACTACCAGCCCACAGCCGCCGGTCTGGCGGAGGCCATAAAGGAACGCTACGGCGTCGACGCTGAACTCATCCCCTCCGGGGGCGGCGTCTTCGAGGTGGAAAAGGACGGGGATTTGATCTTCAGCAAGAAGAAGGAAGATCGATTCCCGGAAAACGCGGAAATCTTCGCCAACCTGGACGCCTAGCCTGAAAAAACCCCCTGCCGGCACCAGCGACCAAGGGGGAGGTCGTAAATTGGGTGCCGGAGGGGGTCTGTTTCTCCTCTAAATCACCTGCTCCCTACGCTTAAACGAAACCCTGGGTTTCGTTTTTTTATGTCATGGGGTTGTCATTGAACTTGACGGGTCCAATTTCGGTGATTAATGTTTAACCAGGTTGATCATCAATCTAGTTGAATGTTTTGGCGGAGGGCAAAAACGATGGCTGACATGGATGACATCCTGATCGAAAACATACGCATTACGGCCCAGGTCATCACCGAGATCTGCCAGCGGAATACCCGCAAAAACATCGGGGACGGGTCCCTGAGCCGCAATCAGTTCTACATCCTGAAAATCCTGTACGCCAAGGGCGAACTGCCCATCGGTGAGTTCGCCCGGCTCCTGGACATCAGTCCGGCCGCGGCCAGCAAAAATATCGATCGACTGGCCAACCTCGGAACCATCGGCCGTCAGAACAAGCCCGGCGATCGCCGGAGCCAGTTCGCCACTCTCCTCCCGGATGGGCGACATCTCGTTGAGGAATTCAATCGCATTACCAAAGAAAAAATGACCCCCCTGATGGACCAGTTCACGCCTGACGAAAAAGTCATGGCCCTGAATATATTGCGCCGAATCTCCAGTTACACCCTGGCCGACGGGTCCAATCCGGACCTGATCTGCTACCAGTGCAACGGAAATTGCGGTGAAGAGTGCGCAGTGGGAACCCGTGGAGGGGTTTGTCTGGGCGAGAAAGAGACCTCCTGAGCCGGATAATCCGGACAGGTGAATCGAACAACCCGCAATGACGTGGAGGAAAAGCATGGTCAGTCGCCGTGATTTCCTGAAAATCGCCGGGTCGGCCGCCAGCACTGCTGCGGTCAGCCTGGTAGGTGGGGAGGCCGCCGCCTCTCCCCTGCATTTGGACCCCGACCGCATAGGCGTGCTGACGGATTTCACGCTGTGCATCGGTTGCCGCCGCTGCGAATGGGCCTGCGCCCAACAGAATGAGCTCCCCTTCGGTCCCCTGGAATCCTGTGACGACCAAAGTGTCCTGGCCGAGATGCGCCGTCCCAACGCCGAGCGCTTCACGGTGGTGAACCGTTACGAGCCCAGCGAGGGACAGGCCAAACCCTTCGACATCAAGGTGCAGTGCATGCATTGCGAGCACGCGCCCTGCGTGTCCGCCTGTATCGTGGGCGCCCTGGAGAAGAATCCTCTCGGCCCCGTGACCTACGACGCCTGGAAGTGCATCGGCTGCCGGTATTGCATGGTGGCCTGTCCGTTCCAGATCCCCGCCTACGAATACGACGACAACCTCACCCCCCGCGTGATGAAGTGCAACCTCTGCGAGGACCGCACCCTCAAGGAGGGCCGGAAGCCGGCCTGCGTCGAGATCTGCCCCCAGGAGGCCATGGTCTTCGGAAAACGGGCCGACCTCCTGGACCTGGCCCACGACCGGATCCGCAACCAGCCCGACCGTTACCACAACGAGATCTACGGCGAGCATTCCGTGGGCGGAACCTCGTGGTTCTTCCTGGCCGACCGCCCCTTCACCGAACTGGACCTCCCGGAGGTGCCGGACACCAGCCCGGCCGAGGTGACCGAAGGCATCCAGCACGGCATTTTCCGCGGCTTTACCGGCCCCATCATGCTGTTCGGACTCATGTCCGTCCTCATGAAATCCGCCGGGGACAAGCGCAAGGACGAGGACAAGGAGGACCCCCATGCATAGCACACCTGCCAACGAATCCGCGGTCCTGGACCAGGACATCGCAGTGGTGCTGCCGGATCCCGGTCACGGGGACCACGGACACCACGAACCGCTGTGGGCCAAGCCCCCGGTCCCGTTTTTCAGTCGCGGCACCCTGGTGCTCTGCGTGCTGGCCGCCGCCGGTCTGGCCGTGCTGGCCGCCCGTCTGATCTGGGGCCTCAGCGCCGTGACCAACCTGGACGACCAGTACCCCTGGGGCCTGTGGATCGCCATCGACGTGGCCTGCGGCGTGGCCCTGGCCGCCGGCGGCTTCACCACCGCCTTCGTCGCCCATATCCTCAACAACGAAAAGTATCACCCGGTGGTGCGACCGGCCCTGTTGACCGCCGTGCTGGGCTACACCTTCGTGGCCCTGGGCGTGTGCGTGGATCTGGGCCGTTACTACAACATCTGGCATGTGCTCATGCCGTCCATGTGGCAGGGCAACTCGGCCCTTTTCGAGGTGGGCATGTGCGTCTGCTGCTACCTGACGGTCCTGTATATCGAGTTCCTGCCCCTGGTGTGCGAACGCTTCATCGGACGGGTCAACCTGCCGGGTTTCCTGAAGGCCCTCAACGGTCCCGTGGACACGCTGCTGCGCGTCCTGGACGCCACCCTGGCCCGGGTCATGAGTTTCTTCCTCATCATGGGCGTGGTGTTGTCCTGTGCGCACCAGTCCTCCCTGGGCACCCTGATGGTGATCGCTCCCACGAAACTGCATCCCCTGTGGCACACCGCGGTTCTGCCGCTGCTCTTCCTGCTGTCGGCCTTCGCCGTCGGATTGTCCATGGTGATTTTCGAGGGCATCCTCGCTTCGCGCTCCTTCAAACGATCCATTGAAATGCATGTCCTGAGCCCCCTGGGCCGGATCGTGCCTTTCCTGCTGACCGTCTATTTCGGGGCCAAGCTCATCGACATGGTCAACCGGGGAACATTCCGGTACCTCAACGATGGATCCCTGCAGTCCAACATGTTCATACTGGAAGTGGTGTTGGGGATCTTCGTGCCCATGGCGCTTTTCATGAGTCATCGCCTGCGCCGCAAACCGGTGGTCCTGTTCACCGCGGCGGCCCTGGTGGTTCTGGGTGTGGTCCTGAACCGGGTGAACGTCTTCATCATCGGCTACAAGCCGGTCTACGCCGACGGGCCCTACGTGCCCGCCATTCCCGAAATCATCCTGACGGTGGGCTTCATCTCCATCCTGATCCTGCTCTACCGTTTCTTCGTCTTCCTGCTGCCGGTGCTGCCGGTGGAAGAGGAGGGACACAATGCGTAAAATCATTCTGCTGACGGCCCTGTTGACGGTCCTTTTGGCCGCCGGGGTCCTGGCCGACGACGTGGGGCAGGTCGTCGACCCGTCACACCCGAACGAATTCGCCCACCAAACCCTCAACCCCAACTGTCTGGAGTGCGCCAGCTGCCACAGCTGCGAAAACCCCACCGCCGCCCACCCCTGTCTCATCAACTGCCCACGCCACAGTCTGCAGTTCGTGGGAGAGCATAAGGCCGGCGAGGGGCCGGAAATCGTAGTCATCGACCAGCTGGCCGGGCTCTACGGCTCCGTCACCTTTGCCCATCGGCTGCACGCCGAAATGTCCAACATGACCGGCGGGTGCACCAACTGTCACCACTACTCTGAGAACACGGGGAAGATCCCGGCCTGCGGCGAATGTCATGACGCCGAAACCAATCAGGTGAACCTCCGGCAGCCGTCCCTGAAGGGCGCCTACCACAGGCAGTGCATCAACTGCCATCTGGATTGGAGTGGCGAGAACGCCTGCGGGTTCTGCCATGTGCAGATTGCGGAGGGGGAATCCTATGTCCAGCCGGACAGCACCGATATCGTGGGCATCCCCCATCCCCACATCTCCGCCACCGCCACCTATACCTACAACACCAGCTATGAGAACGGGCCCGTGGTCACCTTCCACCATCAGGACCACGTGGACCACTTCAGCCAGAGTTGTGTGGACTGTCACCGGGGCGATACCTGCCGCAGCTGCCACGACACGCACCAAACCGAACCGCGCAAGGTCAGCCATGTGACCGAATGCTGGTCCTGCCACGGGGAACGGGATTGTGACTTCTGCCACGCCCGGGAACCCATGGAGCGATTCGACCACAAACGGAGCACTGGGTTCGATCTGGAACCCTACCACACGGAAAACACCTGCCGGGTCTGTCACGGCGACCCCAAGGCCTTCCGCACGCCCACCGGGAACTGCGCCGACTGCCACATCCACTGGGACTCCGACCATTTCAACCACGCGGTCACCGGTCTGGCCCTCAGCGAAGACCACCTGGACCTGAGCTGCGAGGATTGTCACCTGGAGATGGAGATGCAGGCGGCGCCGAGCTGCGTGGACTGCCACGACGAGCAACTCTATCCCGACGAACTGCCCGGCGAGCGCGTCCGCTAGGTACAAAAAAAAGGGGGCGGCCGTTGGCCGCCCCCGAAAAACTCCGTTTTACTTTTCCCGCACCTTATCCAGTTCCCTCCGCAGGTCCCTCACTTCATCCCGCAGCGCCTTCAATTCGTCCTTGAGGTCGTCGTCGCTGGTTTCGAAGTGGTGGCGGCGACTGTTGTGCGTCCACTCACCCATGTCGAATTCATCGCCCATGCCCTCGAGGGCCACGCCCACCTGGGCCATGATCTCGTCCAGATCCAGTTCCCAGTAGGCGTCGTCGTGGGCCAGGCTGAGGCGATTGTCCTCACCCAGGTTGAAAGACATCTGCAAATCGTCCAGTTCAGCCAGCATGTCGCCCATGTCGGCCATGGCGTCGTTCACCATGACGCCCACTTCGCTCAGGTTGAGCTCCACGATCTGCTCGTCGCCATCCTCCAGGCTCACGATGCGCAGGACATCGCCGTCCTTGTCCACGGTAAGGTGATGGCCGCCGCTCCTGACCACGATTTTATCTTCGTCAACGTCAGGATCCTCGGCCACTGCGGGAAGGCTCAGCAGGAAGACGGCCGTCAACACCAGCAGGAATCGGGGAATGAGGGAGTTCTTGTGCAGCATGGTGATGACCTCCAGCGCCGAGTGGGTAAAAAAACAGGATCGGAACCATGTAGTTCCGACCCTGATTACGCGGCCCGTCCAGGAAAGGTTACAATCAAATTGATCCGGAAGCGTCCTCCAGGCTGGGCAGTTGCAGATTTCGCCACCACTGATCCCCGGTCTGGAACTGCAGGGAGCCCGCCTCGGTGGGTCGCGGACGAGTCAGTCCGCCCGGGCCCACCCGGTCGGACAGGGCCGGATAGGCCACCTCCAGAAGGACCTCGCCGCTGGCGGCTGACCGGATTCGTCCGGTAAAGGCCTCCACCGGGGAGAGGTTCACCTGGACCCCGACCGTTCCCGTCCCCACCCAGCCGGAGCCTTCCGGTGCGGCGGGACCAATGGAGAAGGATTCAGACCGGTGCACCTGGCCGCCGGCATCGCTCTGGAATTCCAAAACCACCTGGGCCGGCGCTTCCAGAACCTCCTGGGCCAGGCGGACGGTGACCGTCTGCAGGGGCAGAGGCCGCGCTTCCTCCAGATGGAGAGTCAGGGCATTCAACTGTCCGATGCGGTCACGCCGCAACGGATCCCCGGAACTCCAGCCGCGATGGAGGCTGTTGGCGCGGGTCAGTTCCTGGTGCAGGTCTACCCACACCGAGGTCCAATCCGCCCCCACGGCCACGCGTCGTTCCAGGTTCGCCAGCAGCTGACGGCATTCCCGCCAGCTGGCGTCCCCCTCCACCACGCGGGTGGCCACCTGGGCCTGATTGGCCTGGGCCAGGTGGTGGGACCATCGGCCCACGAAGGTGCCCTCATTGCGACGGCTCAAGCTGTCCCAGTCCACATAGGCGGGGTTCTGCTCCAGAGCCGCATGAAAGTCCAGGGCCGCGGCACGGTCGGCCGCCCCGAAGGCCCCTTCGGGGAGTTGTTCCGGCAATGTGCCCGTCGCCAGGGCCTGGTGAAAGACCTCGAAGACCAGACGGTCCAGATAGGAATCATAAACCTGGGGATCGAATTTGTAGGCATAGTTCCCGCGCAGCCCCTTGATCCGCTTGAAGGCGGCGGTGGGTGCCTGAGCGGTCAGTCCGTCATCGGCAAACACCTGGTAGAGACTCAACAGGCCCACCAGCAGGTCCGGCGCCTCACCCCCGGCGAACTTGCCCGCCTGCCGGCGCAAACTGGGCAACACGTCCAAAACCTCGGGCGCGGGACTTTCGGCTGCGGCCAGATCCGTCACAAACGGCAGCGCCACGCTTCCAGCCATGCGTTCAGCCCGTTTCAGGCGTACCACCGTGAAGGCGCTGTTCCGGTATGCGCGCGTCACCGGGCTCGCCGACGGGGACACCAGTTCCGCGGCCCGGTAGAGATCCTTTTCCCACTTGGCCGACCACGCCGGCCGCTGGAACAGGGCCAGCAGGGCGTGCATCCCGTCCACCTGGCGGGAGGCCGCCTGCAAGGGACGCCAATAGTCGGTGGTGCCAAGGGCCGTCTGGCTGGCCGCGAGCGCCGCCTTGTCGGCGGCCGCCAGGGAATCGCGCCGGGCCTTGACCTGGCTGTCCGCCAGGGTGGCCAGGTCCTGCCAGCACACGTCCTGATCCAGGGAGTGCCAGGCCAATTCCAAACGGAACAGTTCGCTTTGGAGCACGGCGCCCTGCTGAGCCAGCGTGCTCATGCGGGCGGTCTCCCGATCCGGGCGACGCCCCTGCTGAATACCCTGGCCGGCCAGATCCAGAAAGAGATCCGCCTGCTTCAGCAACGGACCGGCCGCCTCCGCCTGCAGGGCGGCCTGGGCCTGGCCCCGCACCAGATCCCGGTCCAGCCCCGGAACAAATCCCGCCCGGGTCACTTTTTTCAGTTGAGCGGCGTGGATCTCCCCCACATCGACCACTTCCAGCAGGGAGGTGGCCCGCCGTTCAGCCTGGAGATTGCGGCCGCCGGTGCGAAAGAACTTGATCTGGTCCGGGATACCCATGAAGTAGCCCCAGCCCACGCAACCGACCACGGCCAGGATCAGGACGGCCATCAGGAAAGGCCGGACACCCGCTCCGGAATGGCTCCCCACGGGGAGGGGCTGACGGGTAAGACGGGACAGGTGGGCGGGTTTATCCCGCCGGTGTGTGCGGGTGGGTTCGGGAGGAATATTTTTCTTCCGGCTCATGGGCTTGGCCCCGGCCGGCGCGGTCCGTGCGGCGGCCACAGGAGCGGAGCCGCCGCCCACGGACGCGACATTGTCCGTCCCACTGGGCCGATGGCCCTCGTAGATCTGGGCCAGGCTGCCCAACTGAAGTCCCTGGCGCACCTGGGCCACGTATTTTTCCGAGACGGGCGACAGGGCGCCCCCCATCTGGCTCACCAGCAGGCGGTGCCAGCCGGCAAAACTGGCACCGGAGGCTTCCATCCCCGCCAGCATGAAGTTGTTGGTGGCCCGCGTGGCGAAGGAGGCGAATTTGAGATCCTGGCGGGCCGTGGGCGGAATGAGGGAGACCAGGAGGCAGAAGGCCCGGTCACTGAACTTGTCGGGCTGCTCCAGGGGCAGACTCAGCCGACCGGCGCTCAGGAACTGGGACAGGGCTTCATCGATAACGCCCTGATCACTGCCGGACGGTTGCGGCGTCACCCGCACGGGCGACGGGTCCGGTTCCACCCGTTCCCGGGGCAAAATGGCCCCTTCCAGGGCCGTGTCCCGGAAAATCCCTTTCTCCTGAAGTTTGTAGGGATTCCACAGGAAGCCACCAAAGTCCGTCCCCGAGAGGATCACCGCATGGAACAGGGTGTCATGGCCGGGTGCCACCCGGATAACCACATGCAGACGCCCACGAATGGACGAGGCCCGGTTCTGGAGAGGCAGGGAGATGAGGGCGGGCCGTTCCAGGCCCAGAGGCGGAATATCGCCCCAGTCCCGACAGATTCGCTGGATTTCCTCGCAAACGTCCTGGCTGACGCCCGGGGACCGGGACAGCACGTCGTGCAGTTGTCCGGATCCCATTTCCCCCTGGCCGATTATCAACTGTTCGTAGAAAGCCATAGCTCGCTCCGCTGGGTAGAGTTGCAGTCATCCTCCGGTTTATCGGCCGAATACGACTGATATTGACTCTTTTCCTTGCGACCAGCGGACGGGCCGAACAAGTGGGCCGGAATGGAAAAAGGCCCGGTACCTTGCGGTTCCGGGCCTTTTCATCAGGAGAGAAAAGGAATTAGATGTCCCTTTCCAATCCCAGGCGCTTGACCTTGTCCACGTTGCCCGGGGACTGGGCCGCCGGGTGCTCCACTTCGAACATCTCCTTGGGCATCTTGCCGTTCAGCCAGCTCGGGTTCATGGGGTACACGTGGGGGTTGAAGACGACCCCGTACATGTGCCACACCACGATGGCCAGGAAGGCCAGCCAGGCCTCGTAGTAATGGATGACCAGGAAAACTTCCATGACTCCCTTGCCCAGGTACATGACGATGTGCTTTTCGAACCACATGGCCGTTCCGGTGAGCACCATGACCACGGTCCCCCAGATCAGGGCCCAGTACTCGGCCTTCTCCACGAAGGAGAATCGACGCATCTGGGGGTGCTTGTCGGTGCGCCCCAGGTTGTACATGAACATGCCCCAGACCTGCTTGGCGTCCAGCCAGGTGGGTGAGATGTCCCGCAGGAAAATGCGCCCCTTGGTGGTCATCAGGTAACCGATGTGCCAGAAGGACCCCACCACCATGACGATGGCCGCCGCGCGATGAATCAGGCCGCGGATGTAGGCCCCGCCCTCGTGGCCAAAGATCATCTTGGCCCACCAGGCGTCGTAGAAGCGGAGGGAGAAGCCGGTGACCACAAGCACCGTGAACGAGATGGCCAGCAAGGTGTGCTGAACCACTTCGTCGGCCTCCATGCGGCGCACCTGCTCCTTGCGCATCACGTTGCGCACCTGGCGCAGCCAGTCCAGGAAGCAATAGACCACCATGCCGCCGATGATGAGCAGGATCATCACCAGGTAGATGGTCCGCACATAATAGGGCCAGCCCTCGGCCACGCCGGTCACCGGGTCGTGGATCCGGGTCTTGCTGGCCTTCTCGGCGGACATGCCCGTGTGGCAGTGGCCGCATGTGGTGACCAGGTTGCCCGGAGCCACCGAAGAGCGGGGATCGGACGAGGACAGCACCATATGGGCCTCGTGGCAGGACGAGCAGTTGGCCACGGTCTTGTCGCCGGCCCGGCTCTTCAGACCGTGATAGGAGTCCACGAACGACTGGAGGCGGCCGGACGGCAGGTCGTATTTCTCGTTCAGCTTGGCGGAATCATGACAGGGGGAACAGGTGGCCTCGGCCACACGGAAGGGGCTGACCGGAGAGCGGGGATCGCTGGTGGCCAGGATGCCGTGCTCGCCGTGGCAGTGGGTGCAGGTGGGCGCGTCCACTTCACCGCGGGACACGAATTCCCCGTGGATCCCCTTCTCGTACTCCTTCTGGATCATGCTGTGGCACTTGCCGCAGGTCGCCGAAATGTTGAAGAAGTTGATGGTGCTTTCCAGGTGCCCCGGCGGGAGAATGCGGTGCGCCGAGCCGCCGGTGGAGTGACAGTCGTTGCAGGAAGCGGCAGTGTCCTTGCCGCCGGCCGTGGCTTCCCCGTGGACCCCGTTCTCATAAACCTCAATGGGATGCTTGAACTTGATGTTCAACATGGCCAGGAATTCCTGGTCCTCATGACAGATGCCGCAGGTCTCCGGCAAGTTGCTCGGATGGACCATGGATTCCGGATTGTCCGGCGGCAGGATGTTGTGGGTCCCGTGGCAGGCCTGGCAGGTGGGCACATGGGGACTCTCACCGACCACGCCGCGTCCGTGCTGCACGTAGGTGTCCATCACGTCTTCATGACAAACGCCGCAGTGCGGCACCGCCAGGACTTCACCGTGGGGCAGCTCGGAAATGCCGTCATGGCAATCGGTGCAGGACAGGTCCTCGTGGATGCTCCCGCCCAGGCTGGCGTGGGCCACTTCGGTGGGCTCGCCGCCGGTCCGGGAGTGGCAATCGGCGCAGACCTCATCCGGATAATCCAGGGCCAGGGCCGCGGCCGGCACCAGCAACAGAATCATCAATGCGGGGATCAGGAAACGGGGATGGCGCATGGTCAGAAACCTCTCCGAAGTTGCATGAGTCAGGACGTGCCCACGTCGGGTCACCCGTGGGCCCAGGATCGTCAGGGTCCGGGGCCGTCCGGTGCGTATGACCGGCCCCTCACCTGCCCAAACCGATGCTGTTTGATTTAAAACAGCACATTTCCCCACCGGCGATCCAATTGACGGATATGGCAGGTTGGGAAGAGCCACCATACGTCATATTCGTGTCACAAACCTAACAAGGAGCTTCGCAGGATCAAAGATAATTTTTTGGTAACCCATTGTTTGTATGGGAGTTATTTCCCATCAGAATCCTATGCATTTAGGACGGGCGCCACAGGACCCGGCATACTTAGTTATTCCTTTATTGTTCGAACGGGAGTTTTCAAGTCACGTAAGTGAAACCTATTGGTACAAAAACAGTTGTTAAAAATTTGACGTAAAGAATAGTCAAATATCACAGCTTAATGAGGGTAATGAAGATCTCCAGAATTCCCCAATCAGAAAAACCCTCTATCCAAGTGGGAGTTGGGCTAAATTATTAACAGATTTAAGTCGAAAATTAACAGACGCCCCCCTCCGGGAAGGGCACCTAATAAAAGAGGTCGCGCAGCGCGGTTCGGCGCACTTCGAATCGGCCATCCGCTTCGGCCTGAAGGCTGGCCAGGCGTCCCTCCCAGGGGCCCAGGGTCCAGCAATCCCCGGTCGCCAGCTGGGCCAGGGGGCGTCCATTCGTCTCCATGACCTCGGCGTTGAGCGGGCACACATCCCGTCGCTCGGTCTCCCCGTCCGCCGGACCCGGCTCCAACCATCGCAGGGGCAACCCCTGGGTGCGGCAGACATAGGGCCGATGCGGGTAGATGCGACAGGCCCCGTCGGGATCCAAAAATGCACAGGCGCCCACGGGGGCCGGACCGGCCGCGAGAACATCCGGGCACCTGTCCCGGATAAGAGCGGCCTCGAGGGTGAACACCGTGAGGTCATCCTGGCAGCATCCGCTGCAGCCCCGGGCGCAGACCAGGTCCGCCTCCAGGCGCGACGCCACCGGCTGAACCGCGGCGTCCACCTCCTGGTGGAGGTTGACCAGTTTTTCCAGGAATTCCCGGGGGTAGGTGTCGCCAGCCACGCTCAGCGGGTGAAGACCCGGTCCCCGACCGTCAGCTCAGGTGAGCCGTCGGGGTCCAGGATCCACTTGATGCGACGCACGCCCTCCCGCACATCGGTCATGCTGCCGCAATAGCTCAGGCGCAGGAAGCCGTCCATGCCGAACTCCACGCCCGGAACGGTCACCACCTGGACCTTGTCCAGCAGGTAAGCGCTCAGGCGGGCGCTGTCGGTATCGAAGGCGGAGAAGTCGCAGAAGCTGTAAAACGTGCCGCCGGGTTTGTGAACGACCAGTCCGGGGATCTCCGCGAGCAGCCCCATCAGTTCGTTGCGGTTCTCCTCCAGCTGGGCGCGCAGGACCGGCACCTGGCCGTGTTTGGCCTCGATGGCGGCGATGGCGGCCACCTGGGAGATGCTGCAGGGCCCGCCGGTCTGGTGCGACTGGATGTTGCTCATGGCCTTGATCAGCTTGGCCGGGCCGCAGGCCCAACCGATGCGGAAGCCGGTCATGGCGTACTGCTTGGATACGCCGTTGAGCACCACGAGATGGGAGTCGTCCACGCTGCGGTCGGTGAAATCGTAGCAGGGAATGGGCGACTGGCCGTCGAATACCAGACGGTGGTAGATGTCGTCCATGAGCATCCAGATCCCGCGCTCTTCGCAGACGGCGACCAGGTCGCGCAGAAACTCGCGGGTGAAGACGGCGCCGCTGGGATTGTTGGGACTGTTCAGAAGCACGACCCGGGTGCGGTCCGTGAAGGCGGCCACCATCTCATCCACGGTGGGCTGGAAGGATCCGTCGGCCGCGTGCACGGGCACCGGAACGCCCCCGGCCAGTTGGGTCATTTCGGGATAACTCACCCAGTAGGGTACCGGGAAAACCACTTCGTCACCGGGATCGACCAGGGCGATGAGCGCCACCATGAGCGCCTGCTTCACCCCCGCGCTGGCCATGATGTTGGTGCGCTCCATGTCCCGTTGGTAGAACCAGGAGGTGTACTGGATGATGGCGTCTTTCAGCGCCGGAGTCCCCGAAGCGGGTGTGTAGCGGATCTCACCCGTGGCCAGCATCTCCTGCCCGGCCTTGACGGCCGGCTCCGGCGCCCTGCTCTTGGGCTCCCCGCCGCCGAGGTGTATGACCGGCTCGCCCGCCGCGCGCATCTGTGCCGCCTGGGCATTGAGTTTCAGAGTGGCTGAAGCTCCGATGGAATTGGCGATCTGACTGAAAGACATGGCGCATCCCCTGGGATCGAATGGTGGTTCGATTCTCCGGCAAATTTATACTCCGCCGCGCCGGGATGCCATGCAAAAAAACGGGGAAAGGGCCGCCGGGGATCAGGGGGCGTCCACCGGGTGGGGCTGCCGCCCGTCGGGATGGGGTGTGCGCACGAGGGAGCCCACCATGTCGGCGGCCGGAGGCGCCGCAGCCGGAACCGAAGAGGGCGAGGCCCCGGGATCGGAGGCCGGTTCCGCCACGGCCGGGCCGGCCGCCAGGACCAGAGCCGTCGCCGCGGGTTCACACAGGCTGGGCAGGACTTCCAGGGCCACGGTATATCGGCAGGCGGGATTCCACAGGCACCAACCGGCGCCGCCCACGTCGCGGGAGGTGGTCACCTGGCGGGCGATGTAGTCCCCCGAATAGTCACTCACCCGGTACGGGAAGGCCTGCAGCCAGGGCCGGATCTCGGCCTGCCCCGCGGCCTGGGCCACGAAGCGCCGTGTGCCCTCGCCGATAAAGTACTCCGGATCGTCCCCGGGCCGGGCCCGGCCTTCGAAACCGGGGCCGAAGTGGGAGGGATAGATCATGGGACAGATCACGTCCACCAGAGTGGCGATGGTGGGCACGTGCTGGCCGGTCAGCGCCAGGTCTTCCATGCGGTCCCAGGCCATGATGCCGTAAAGGTCGGCCGAAATGAGTACGTCCAGATCCGCCAGGGAATCCCGGGCGGCCTCCAGGAAGCCGGTAATGACGGCGCGCCGCTCGGCGGCCACCGCCATCAGGTCCATGTCGTCGGCCGTCCAGTCGCGACGCCATCCGTTGGTGGGATAGCGCACGTAATCGAACTGGATCTCGTCCACGCCGGCCAGGGCCAGTTCCCGGGCCAGGCCCAGGTTGTAGGCCCGTACGTCGTCCTGACCCGGGTCCATCCAGACGCAGCCGCGCTCGGTCCAGGGCGCCCCCTCGGCATCGGCGAGGGCCAGGTGCGGATGGCTGCGGCCCAGTTCCCCGTCCAGGAACAGGGCGAGGCGGGCCACCACATGCAGTCCGCGACGCTCGAAGCGATCGACCATGTCCGGCAGGGAGGGAATCACGGGGCCGGACCGGTTGGGACCCCAACTGGCCAGCGGATGCGCACTGCGGTAATAGACCCCGCCGTCAATGTCCTTGGCGTCGAACACCACGGTGTTGCCGCCCGCGGCGATGAAATTGTCCACCCGGGTAAACACACTTGAGGACCCGCAGGCCGGACCGGGCAGGTAGATGCCGCGCACTTCGGCCCCGTCGGACACCGGGACTTTCACCGGCTGACAGATCTCCGGTGCCCGCACGGGAATGATGAGGGTCTGTCCAATCCGCAGCAGGTTGGATTCCAGTTGGTTGGCCCGCCGGATGTCCGACAGCATGTCGGTGAGGCTGTAGTGGTTGGTCAGTTGCCGGTGAAGGCCGCAGATGCGGTTCAGATTGTCCCCGGCCTGCACGGTATAGAGAATGGGAGCGGGATCATCATCGGCGGCCTGCACGGTCCAGGGATTGATAATCCCCGACAGGAGCCAGCACACACCCAGCAGGGCGCCCAGCCTTAGTCTCCGTGCAAAATGCCCGCTATATTCCCACATCCGTTGCGTAACTCCCTGTTTTTAATGGGCTTTCGCCCCACGCAGGGAAACATGCAAAGGCGGGACCAGTGCCGGACGGATTGACATGGCCAACGCGCAACGGTTATCTTGGCGGTGACCGCAGGAGAATCGTTTACCTTGTGGGGCAAGACCCTATCCCCCCCACTTAGACTCATGAAGGCGCCCTCCCATGCACACCCGCGCTCTCCAGACCGCCCTTCTGGCCACCCTCGCCCTGTGGCTGCTCGCCGGATGCGGATCTGATGTCCCGGACACCGTGGACCAACCCAACATCATCCTGATTTCCACGGAAGCCACCCGGCCCGATCACCTGTCCGCCTACGGGTATGACCGGCCCACGTCCACCTTCATGGACAGCCTGGCGGCCGAGGGCGTTCTCTTTGATTCGGCCTACAGTGTTTCCAGTTGGACCGTGCCCTCGGTGGCCTCGCTGGTCACGGGCACCTACCCCGCCGCACACAAGGTTCAGCACGGTGTGGTGCAGGACGCGGGCAGCCGCACCATCCAGGGTCAGGAAATGCTGTCGCCGGAACTGCCGCATCTGGCCCGGATTCTCAAGGCCGCCGGCTACAAGACCTTCGGCATCACCGCCAACGGGCACCTGTCCAAACCGCTGGGGTACGGTGAGGGATTCGATTTCTATCGCAACCTGGACTTCAAGGCCGGCTCCCGCCTGGATGCGGTTTCGGTGAACGAGATCATCAGCAACTGGAAGGGCCAGATCAAACGGGGCCAGCCCTATTTCCTGTGGATCCACTACTTCGACCCGCACGACGCCTATCATGCCCGGAAGCCCTGGATTCAGGAGTACTTTCCCCTGTTCGCCCCCCACCGTCAGAACTTCAACAAGCTGACCCGGGCCACCCCGCCCACCCTGTCGGAAATGGGTCTGGAGCCGGGCAGTCCGGAACACGAATGCCTCGAGGCCCTTTACGACAGCGAAATCAACTTCGCCAACTGGGCCATGGAGGACATTCTGCACCAGTTGAAGGTGGGCCCCAACGCCCTGATCGTCCTGACCTCGGACCACGGGGAAGAGTTCCTGGACCACGGGGGATTCGGCCACGCCTCCACCCTCTACGAGGAGCAGATCCGGGTGCCCCTGGTGGTCCGGTTGCCGGGCGCCCGCAAGAAGTCGGTCGTGCAGTCCACCCCCGTCAGCCTGGTGGATATCGCCCCGACCATCCTGGACTACCTGCACCTGGAGATCCCCGACCAGATGCAAGGCACCAGCCTCATGAGCCTCATGAACGGCCGTCCGCGCCAGGTCCACGAGGCCATCTGGACCACTGTGGATCAGTACGCGAAAATGAGTGCGGTCAGGGTGGGCGACTGGAAACTCATCGTGGACCACGGCGAAGGAGACAAGCCCTTCCTGTTCAACCTGGTGGATGATCCCGCCGAAGTGAAGAACCTGGCCGAAGACCACCCGGACCGGGTGGCCGAACTGCTGGAGACGATGAAGGGAATGGAAAAGACCTACGGCTCCGACCGCGAGGCCCTGCTCAACACCGAGGGGCTGTCGGAGGCCGAGATCGAGAAACTGCGCAGCATGGGCTACGTGCGCTGAGACTCAGTCGAGATCCAGGCTGATGGGGCAGTGGTCCGAGCCCAGGACCTGTGACAGGATGCCCGCCGACTTGAGCCGGGGCCGCAGGGCCCCGGACGCCAGGAAGTAATCGATCCGCCAGCCCACGTTCCGCTCCCGCACCCCCGGACGATTGCTCCACCACGTGTAGTGCCCGCCCCCGGCTTCGAATTCCCTGAAGGTATCCACGAAGCCGGCGGCCAGGATACGGTCGAAGCCGGCGCGCTCCTCGTCGGTGAATCCGGCGTTGCCGCGGTTGGGTTTGGGATTGGCCAGGTCGATTTCCCTGTGTGAGACATTCAGGTCACCGCAGAACACCACGGGCTTGGTCTTCTCCAGCTTCCGCACGAACTTCAGGAAATCCGGGTCCCAGGCGGTGTGGCGATACTCCAGGCGGGTCAGTTCCCGTTGGGCATTCGGCGTGTAGACGGTGACCAGGAAAAAGTCGTCGAACTCGGCGGTGAGGACGCGGCCTTCGGTGTCGTGCTCGGCCAGGCCCAGGCCGGGGTACACGTGGCGGGGCGCCTGTCGCGTGAGGATGGCCGTGCCGGAGTAGCCCCGCTTCTGGGCGGGGTTCCAGAACATGCTCCAGCCGGACAGGTCCATGTCCACCTGGTCGGGCAGGGCCCGCACTTCCTGCAGGCAGATCACATCGGCGCCGCTGTCGGCCACGAAATCCAGAAACCCTTTTTTGATACAGGCGCGCAGGCCGTTCACGTTCCAGGAGATGATCTTCAAGATGGCCCTTCCGCTCCCCGGCTACCGCTTGCGATACAGGGATTTGACTTCGTCCCAGGTGGCGTCCTCATCCACGCGCCAGTTTCCGAAGCGGAACACCGAATTGGTGAAGGTTCCGCCCACCGGCAGCATGGTGACAATACCGTCATCCGGGTCCTCGAAGTCAAGGTAGGCCATGTATCCGGGAACGGAGGCCGTACCCACCGGAGAGAGGTGGTAACCCGCAGGATTGTCCCCCTGGGTCAGGACCGTCAGGGACGCCAGAGTCACGTAGCCGTCGCTGCTGACGGGCAGGCCGGACGCGTATCCCGCCTGGATGGTGGAGGCGTCCCCGATATTGATGGTGGGCAGGGGAAAGTCCACCGCCAGCACGTAGTCGCCGGCCGGAGGCAGAATGCCGCATTCAAACCCACCCACGAAATCCACGGTGCGCAGGCCGCCGCCGTCGAAGCTGTCGTTCACGGGTTCCAGGAGCACCAGGTACACGGTGTGCTGGGACCCGGGGTTGACGCTGATTTCGTCGATGGAAGCGGAGGCGTCGTAGAAGATGCCCAGGGTGTTTTCGTCCGCGGCGGACACGGGGCCGCAAAGCAGCAGCAGGATCAGCAGGGGGATCAAGGATCTCATGACAGACACTCCACGATTGCAGGTCAATACAAGGCGGTGAAGCTCTGTTGTCGGGGCGGGGGCTCCGGATTTGAATCGCGTCGGCGAAGGCGCGGCCGGGGCCGGGGTGAGCGAGTCGGTGAGCTTGTATCAAGCTACGGCAATCACTCCGGCGAGACAACCCGGCGTTCCTGACGGGCGGCATACAGCACCGGCACGGTGAACAGGGTGACCAGCGCCATGACCATGCCGCCGAAGGACGGAATGGCCATGGGAATCATGATGTCCGCCCCGCGCCCGGTGAGGCTCAGCACCGGCAACAGGGCCAGGATGGTGGTGGCCGACGTCATGAGAGCCGGCCGCACCCGGCGCTCGGCCGCGGTGATGACCGCGCGGCGCACCGCCGCCCGCGTGGCGGGTCGGTCGCTCTTGAAACGCAGATCCAGATAGGTGGCCATGAGCACGCCGTCGTCCGTGGCGATGCCGAAGAGGGCCAGAAAGCCCACCCACACGGCCACGCTCAGGTTCACCGGCCCAAGGCGGAACACCTCGCGCAGGTCGGCGCCCAGGAAGGTCCCGTCGAGGAACCAGTCCTGACCGTAGAGCCACACCATGATGAAGCCCCCGCTCCAGGCCACGAAGACCCCCGCGAACACGATGAACGTGGTGCCCACGGATTTGAACTGCAGGTAGAGCACCAGGAAGATGAGGGCCAAAGCCACCGGCAGCACCACCGCCAGGGTTTTCTCGCTGCGAACCTGGCTTTCGAAGCTGCCGGCAAAGGCATAGCTCACGCCCTCGGGCAGGACCAGGCGCCCGGCGGCCCGGGCGGTGTCCAGGTGGCTGCGGGCCGCGTTGACCACGTCCACCTCGGGCAGGCCGGCCAGACGGTCGAAGATCACGTACCCCACCAGGAAGGTGTCCTCGCTCTTGATGGTCATGGGCCCGCGCACGTAATCGATGCGGACCAGATCGCCCAGCGGCACGTGGACACCGTCGGACCCGGCCACCAGGATGCGCCGGATCTCCTCCAGGTCATCCCGCCGTTCCCGGGCGTAGCGCACCCGCACGGCAAAGCGCTCCCGTCCCTCCACGGTGGTGGTGGCAAGCACACCGCCTACGGCCGTCTGAATGACGTCCTGCACCCGGGCCACGGTCATGCCGTGGCGGGCGAGGGCGTCCCGGTCCAGGACCAGCTCCAGGTAGGGTTTGCCCACCATGCGATCGGCGATGACGGCGGAGGCCTCCACCTCGGGCACCGTTTTGAGTTCGCGTTCGATGGCCAGGGCCCCGGTTTCGATGGCGGCCAGGCTCGGCCCCTTCACCTTTACCCCCATGGGCGCGCGCATGCCGCTTTGCAACATGACCAGCCGTGCGGCGATGGGCTGCAGACGCGGCGCCGAAGTGGTGCCGGGAATCCTGGCCACGCGCACGATTTCCTGCCAGATGTCGTCCTCGCTGCGGATCTCGTCCCGCCACTGGCGCAGGAAGCGGCCGCGGGCATCGGGAATCAGGTCACCGGTCTCGTCCCGCGCGAACGCCTGCCGGTCCTTGTCGTATCGGAAGCGGACCCGATGGCCCTTGTCGTCCAGTTTGTACTCGGACTTGTAGTTCACCACGGTCTCCACCATGGAGATGGGCGCGGGGTCCAGGGCCGACTTGGCCCGACCCAGCTTGCCCACCACCTGGTTCACCTCGGGGATGGACGCGATGGCCATGTCCAGTTTGGCCAACACGTCGGCCGCCTCGCCAATGCTGGCGTGGGGCATGGTCGTGGGCATGTAGAGGAAGGACCCCTCGTCCAGCGGCGGCATGAATTCCTTGCCGAGCTGCGACCAGATCCACCCGCCGCAGGCCAGGCACACCGCGGGCACCAGGAGGAAGAGGGCCTTGTGGTCCAGGCACCAGCCCAGGGCCCGTCCATAGACCCGGCGGAACAGATGGAAGCCGCCCAGCACTCCCACGGTGACCAGGAGCACGAAGAGCAGGTTCACCCCCAGGCTGCGGTCCGGTCCCAACGGCAGCCACAGTCTCGTCAGAAGGACCACGAGCCCGGCGGCCAGGGCCAGATTGCGCCAGGGAATGCGGCCCGTGGCGACAGGGCGTTCCGCAATCCGGCCACGGCGGATCTTCAACAGCAGATGAGCCATCGGCGGAATCACCACCACGGCGATGAGCACGGCCGCCAGCAGGGCGAACGTTTTGGTGAAGGCCAGGGGCCGGAAGAGCTTGCCTTCGGCGGCCACCAGGGTGAAGACCGGCAGGAAGCCGATGATGGTCGTAGCCACGGCCGTGAGCACCGCGCCGGCCACTTCGCTGGAAGCGGTGTGGATGACCTCACGCAGGTCGTGGGCCGCGCCCTTCGCCACCGCCTCATCCCGCCGGGCCAGGATGTTTTCCACCAGCACCACGCCCATGTCCACCATGGTCCCGATGGCGATGGCGATGCCCGACAGGGCCACGATGTTGGCGTCCACCTTGAACAGCTTCATGGCGATGAAGCACAACAACACGGCCAGGGGCAGCAGGCCGGCCACCAGGATGCCGCCCCGCAGGTTGCGCACCATGACCACCACCACCAGCATGGTCAGCAGGATCTCCAGGCTCAGAGCTTCCTTGAGGGTGCCCAGGGTTTCGTTGATCAGGCCGGAGCGGTCGTAGAAGGGGACGAGGGTCACCTGGCTGACCCGACCGTCGGGCAGGGTGCGTTTGGGCAGGGACGGGGCGATCTCGGCGATCTTTTCCTTCACCCGGGAAATCACACCCAGGGGATTCTCCCCGTAGCGGACCACCACCACGCCGCCCACCGCCTCGGCGCCCTCCTTGTCCAGAACGCCGCGCCTGAGGGCAGGTCCGCGGGTCACGGAGGCCACATCGCGCAGCAAAATCGGCACGTTGTCCCGCATGGCCACCACGCTGCCTTCGAGGTCCGCCACATCGGTCACGGTGCCGACGCCCCGGACGACATATTCCACCCGGTTGATTTCCAGGCTGCGGGCCCCCACATCCCGGTTGGAGTCCTTCACCGCCCGGGTGACCTCCTGCAGGGTCAGGCCGTACAGGTGCAACGCGTCCGGGTCCACCTCCACCTGGTATTCCTCCTGGAAACCGCCCACCGAGGCCACCTCGGACACGCCGCCGGCCGCCAGCAGGGCGTCGCGCACGTGGAAATCCTGAATGGTGCGCAGTTCGGACAGGTCCCAGCCGCCGGTGGGCTGCCCGTCGGCATCGCGACCCTCCAGGGTGTACCAGAACACCTGGCCCAGCGCCGTGGCGTCGGGCCCCAGGGCCGGTCGCACCTCCTCGGGCAGGGTGCCGGCGGGCAAACTGCCCAGCTTTTCCAGGATGCGGGACCGGGAATCGTAGAAGTCGGCCTTTTCCTCGAAGATGACGTAGATGGTGGAGAACCCGAAATAGCTGTAGCTGCGCACGGTGCGCACGTGGGGCAGGCCGAGCAGGGATACGGTAAGCGGATAGGTGATCTGGTCCTCCACGTCCTGGGGCGACCGGCCGGCCCATTCGGTGAACACGATCTGCTGGTTCTCCCCCAGGTCGGGAATGGCATCCACGGGCACCGGGTCCCGGGGCAGGTCCCACACGGACCAGTCGAAAGGCGCCACCATGACACCCCAGCCCACGGCCAGGATCACCAGCAGCACCACGATCAGTTTGTTGTCCAGGCAGAACCCGATAAGCCGTGTCACTTGATGACCTCCACTTCCCAGCCGCAGCGGAGCATGGCGCTGCCGTAATAGGGATTGGTGGTGGTCGTGTCGGCCTGGATCCAGTTGGCGCCCTTGCCGTCCAGGGCCATGGGGCAATGGAACCGGCGCACGGGATTATCGGCCGAGTAGTCGAAGACCAACAGAGTCTCCCATAGGGTGTCCGAGAGATCCTCCAGGGGCAGACGGCGCTGGGTCAGGTCCGGGCTATCGGTCATCCGACGGACGGCCCCGGTGAGGACCGCGGCGGCGGACTGCCAGCGATCCGCGGCCGCGGCGTCCAGCGTTCCGGACACCTGATCCACCAGGTCCAGGGCCGACGCGACCCCGGTGACCGCCCGTTTGGCGGCGATGTCGTCGTCGCCGGCCAGGGCCGCCTGCAGCACGTAGTAGTGCGCCACCAGATCGCCCAGGCTGCGCTTGAACTCGGGGGTGGCCGGGTGGGCGCCCTCTCCGGCGGGATTCATCATGCTGGGTTTGGCCAGGATCTGAAGGGCGCTGTCGATCTTGAAGACCCCGTGGGTGACGACGTCCTCGCCCGCCGTGAGCCCTTCCAGCACGACGTAGATGTCTCCGGCCCGCGGGCCCAGCACCACCTGGCGCCCCGCAAAGACGGCCCGCTCCCCGTCGACGGAACGGCGCACATAGACCACGGACCGATCCCCGGTGAGCAGAGGGGCGGTGGCCGGAATAACCAGGGGTTGATCCGACGGGTCGGCGGTGACCACGGCCTGTCCCGCGGCATCCAGGGCCACGGCCACGCGACCGGTGACCAGCATGCCGGGCTTGAGGTGGCCGTCGGCATTGTCCACCTCCACGCGCACTTCCACCGTGCGGCTGCGCTCGTTCATCACCGGGTTGACGAAGAGGACCTCCCCGGTGAACGTCCGGCCGGGCAGCGCCCGGGCGGTGAAGGACACGGTCTGACCCTCGCGCAACGAGGCCACGTCGGTCTCGAAGGCGTCCAGGGTCACCCAGACCCGGGACAGGTCGGCGATAGCGTAGAGTTCGGTGCCCGTTTTCACATAGCGACCCAGGGTGGCCTGCCGGTCCACCACCACGCCACCGGTGGGAGCGGTCACCGTCAGGTGGGAACTGAGAAGTTCGCCGGCCAGGATCTGTTCGATCTGCTCGGCGGTCAGGCCCCACAGGTCCATCTTGCGCTGGGCGGAGCGATAGGTGGCTTCCGCGGAAGCTGCGCCGTCGGCGGCCGCCCTGGCCGCGGCCTGGAGCTCGGCCTGGGCGCTGTAGAGTTCGGGGCTGTAGATTTCGGCGAGCGGCATACCCGGCCGGACCTTTTGACCCGTCGTGTCCACGAAAAGACGATCCAGACGGCCGCTGAATCGCGCAGTGATGGTACTGATACGGGTTTCGTCGGCGGTGACCTTGCCCACCAGACGGATGTCGCGGCTGACGGCCTGCCGGCGCACCTCCGTCACCCGGATTTCGGCGAGCGCCGCGGCGTTGGCACTGAGAGCCAGTTCCTCCGGTCGGAGCCCCTCGCTACCAGTTTCCTCCAACGGAATCAGGTCCATGAAACAGATGGGGCATTGCTGGTCGTTGCTGGGCAGAATGATCTGGGGATGCATGGAGCAGGTCCAGCGGGTTTCCACAGCCGCGGCCGCCTCCGGGCTCCCGGCGCTGTCCGGTCCCGAACGACGGGCCAGATAACCCGCGGCGAAGGCCGCCGCAAGAGCCAGGATCAACAGGACTTTCCTCATGAGCGGTCACCTTTCAAAGGGGCGGTGTCGCCCAGGAGTGCGGCGAGCCCGTCCAGGGCCAATCGCTGGTCGCTGCGGGCCTGCAGAAGGTCCAGTTCCAGGGTGAGAAGATCCCGCCGGGCCTCGATCAGGGCGGCAAAGGGGGCCCGCCCGGACTCATAGTCGGCCCGGGTCACCACCAGGGCCTGACGGGCCCGGGGCAGCAGGGTCAAACCATACAGATCGATGAGGGCCCGGCTCTGCTGCACCTGGAAAAACGCCTCGGCCAGGTGCGCGGTAAGATCCAGGCGCGCGCTGGTCTGTTGGGCCTGGGCCGCGGCCAGACGGCTCACGGCCGCCTGCTGTTCAGCCTTGGCGCGACCGCCCCACAACGGAACGGCCACCGCCACCCGGGCGATGATCGGGTCCTTTCCGCTGTCCGCCAGATCCGGCTGTAAAGCCGGGCCGGTCATGATGTAATCCACGCCCAGGGTCAGGCCCGGCTTGCCGGCCTTCCCCGCCAGATCCACCGCCACCCGTCGGGATTCCGTTTCGTGGGCCAAAGCCTGCAGATCAGGATTGTGGGCCGCCAGACGGGACAGCAAATCATCCAGAGTGCTTTCCCCTGTTTGGGGCGGCGCCTCGGACAGGCTGGCCACCGGCATGGGGTGATCGGCCGCGAGGCCCGTCAGGGTGTTCAACTTGACGGTGAGGACCGCCAGGCGGTGAGCCAGGATTTCCAGCCGGCTTTGCAGACGGCCGGTTTCCATTTCCGCCTGCAGAACCTGGCCGTATTGCGCTTCCCCCGCCTCATAGCCGGCGCGGGTGATGGTTTCGATCTGGCCCGCCAGATCCAGGTGGTCCTCCAACAGGACCCGCTCGCCCTGGGCCACGGCCAAGGTGCTCCAGGCAGCCCGGATTTTCTGTTCCAAATCCAGGGTGACAGCGGTCAACCGGGCCCCGGCCGTGGCCGCGCCGGCTTCAGCGGCCTCGCGGCGCAGGCCCAAGGTCCCGAACCAGGGCAGGGACTGGGAGACGGAAAAGACCCGCTGCTGGGGCCCCACCCGGGTTTCCACCGGCACGATCATTTCGCCCCAGGCCAGTTTCAGATCCGGCAGGGCACCGGCGCCCTCCGCCTGGGCCGTCAGGGCGTCGGCCGCCGCGGAGGCCCCGGTCACCCGGGGCGCATGGGTCCGCGCCCAGGCCAGGTAGTCAGCCAGGTCGGCCGTCTCCGGAAACGCAGTCTGGCCCCAGGCGCCCGGTCCGGCCAAAAGGCCCGCCAGGACCAGGGCCCCGGCGAGGCCGTTTCTGAAAATGTCCGTCCACCTTGTCCTGTCAGCCATTGGAACGCTCCATGCTTGGGTTGCCCCAACTAGGCAGGAAGTATGCCTTGAGCCAATAGCCTTTGTTTGCAACAAGTTGGTAAAATTTCGCCGGGTGGGGTCAAAAAAATTGAAGAATATTCTACAATCGAGACTAGAATATTCTTAAGACAATCGATCAACCGCCCTGAATCCCCCCTGATTGCCGTCCCCGGGAGACGCCTTGATTTCACTGCTCACGGATATTCGCCACCTGGGACGGCGCTACTGGTTTCCCCTGCTGATGGTGGCCTTCATTACCCTGGCCCACTACAACACGGCCTTCCATATCCATGCCCTGCACGGGATCTACCGACGGCTGTACTATTTTCCCATCATCGTGGCCGCCTTCCGGGGCGGCACCACCGGCGGACTGACCTTCGCCCTGCTGGTTTGCGCGGTCTATGTTCCCCATGCCCTGGGCTATATCGGGTTCGACCCGGGGTCCACGGTGGAGAAGGCCCTGGAGATGGTGCTCTACGTGGCGGTGGGGCTGCTGTCGGGCCTGCTGGTCTCCCGCATCAACGCGGCACGCCGGCGGCTGGAAGCCACCGCCCGGGATCTGGGCGCCGCCCTGGCCGAGAAAACCGCCATGGAGGCCGAACTCATCCGCTCCGCCCGGCTGGCCGCCGTGGGGCGCCTGTCCGCGGGCCTGGCCCACGAGATCCGCAATCCCCTGGCCAGCATCAAGGGCTCGGCCGAGGTCATCGCCGACGACTTTCCCCCCGACCACCCCAAAAGCCGTCTGCTGGGCATCATGCTGGATGAGACCGGCCGCCTGAACGACGTGCTCACCCGATTCCTGGCCTTCGCCCGCTCCGAGCCCGGCGAACTGACCGTTTTCGAGCCGGAAACGGAATGCCGGGCCGTGGCCGAACTCCTGTCCCACCGGACGGATGCGCCCCGGGTGGACGTTCGCCTGCCCGAAGGTCCGCCGCTGCAGGCCCGCGGCAACCGGGAACAGATCCGTCAGGTGATCCTGAACCTGGCCCTGAACGGCGTGGATGCCGGAGGGCCCGACGGGACCCTCACCCTGACCCTCAAGGCCGAGGATCGCGCCTGTGTTTTGCGCGTGTGCGACACCGGGCCGGGCTTCACCGCCGAAGCCCTGACCTACTTCGGCACCCCCTTCTATTCCACCCGCGAGGGCGGCACCGGCCTGGGACTGGCCACGAGCCTGCGTATTGTGGAAGACCAGGGCGGATCCCTCACCGTGGATACCGCTCATTCACCCGGCGGGTGCGTTGTGCTTCGCCTGCCTTTGGCCTGACCGCATGGGAGCCGCCTTGAAATATCTGTCCCTCCTCTGTTTGCTGGCCGTCCTGGCGCCCGTGTCGGTGGCCCGGACGGTCCAGGACAAGCCTCAGACCGGCGCCTTCAACCCCCTGGAAGTGCTGGAGATCATGGAACGGACCAGCGAGGGCGGCGACCTGCGGGAGTTCCGCAAGGTCCTGGCCGACAGCTTCCGTTTCACCCCGGATCTGGCCACCGTGTCCGCCCATCCGCAGGTGCCCTGGAAAAAATGGGACATCGGTCTGGAAATGAATTTTCTGGAGCGGCTGCTGAGCCCGGCCCGGGACGCCGAACTGGTGCTGAGCCGGGGCGTGCGACAGCGGACCACCGAGAACCGGAACCGGGCGGACTACGAGATTCGTTACGAGATTCACTTCGACGGGACCACCTACAGCGGCGAGGCCACCTTCCGCTTCGTGGAAACGGACAGCCGCTGGTATCTCTGGCAATGGCTGGAGTCGGTGCCGGTCACCACCCGGGAGTCCGGGTCGCCCCTCAACACATCCGGGGAACTCCGGGCCCTTTTGTCACGCTAGGGAGATCTGTCCATGAGCCGCATCCTGTTGATCGACGATGACGTCAGCCTGAGGGAAGTCGCCGCCTTCATGCTCACCGCCGCGGGCCACGAGGTGATCGCCGCCGGCGACGGCGAAGAAGGCTTGGCCTGCCTCCACGACGACCCCGACCTGGTGGTGACCGACATCCAGATGCCCGGCATCGACGGCATGGAAGTGCTGCGCCGGATCAAGGAGGACGAGGCGGGCACCGCCCCGCCCGTGATCGTGCTGACGGCCTTCGGCACCGTGGAGCAGGCCGTCGAGGCCATGAAACTGGGCGCCTTCACCTACCTGCTCAAGCCCTTCGCCCGGGACGAACTTCTCCTGACGGTGGAGCAGGCGCTGCATACCGGACAGCTGGAAAGGGACAACCAGCGCCTGCGCGGTCTGCTCAAGGACCGGTCGGCGGTCAAGGGCCTGGTGTACGCCTCGGCCCCCATGAATCGCCTCATGGACACCCTGAAGCGCGCCGCCGCCAGTGACGGCACCGTCCTGGTCACCGGCGAGAGCGGCACCGGCAAGGAACTGGTGGCCCGCGCCTGCCACGACATGTCTCCCCGCTGGGACCGCGCCTTCGTGCCGGTGAACTGCGGCGCCATCCCCGGCGAGCTCATGGAGTCGGAACTCTTCGGACACGCCAAGGGCGCCTTCACCGGCGCCGGGCGGGAATCCACCGGACGCATCCGCGCCGCCGACGGCGGCACCCTTTTCCTGGACGAAATTGCCGAACTGCCCCTGGCCCTGCAGCCCAAGCTGCTGCGGGTCCTGGAAAGCAAGACCGTGGACCCGGTGGGAGAGACGCGCTCCGTGGACGTGGATTTCCGGCTCGTCTGCGCCACCAACCGCGATCTGGAAGCCGAGGTCCAGGCCGGAAACTTTCGCGAGGACCTCTACTACCGCCTCAACGTCCTGCAGTTGGAAATCCCACCGCTGAGGGACCGCGCCGGGGATGTGGCCCTGCTGTGGTCCCACTTCACCCGGTTGCACGGCGGGGCCGACCTGGCCTCCGACCCCGACCTCATGGCCGAACTGGACAGGCGCACCTGGCGGGGAAACGTGCGCGAGCTGAAAAACATCAACCAGCGCATGGTGCTCATGCGCACCGCCGATACCCTGCGCCTGACCGACCTGCCCCCGGACCGGACCGACGGCCTGGCGGCGGCCGGCAAACCCGACGAAACGGACCCGGTCCGGCCCGACGGCCTGCCCCTGACCGACCTGCCCGCCGGCGGTTTCTCCCTGGTGGACATGGAAAAGGAAATCATTCGCCAGGCGCTGGCCCTGAACAACGGCAACCGCAGCCAGACCGCCGTCTACCTGGGCATTCCGCGGCACGTTTTGGTGTACCGCCTCGAGAAATACGACTTGAACTGACAAAAAAAGACCCGGCCCCTGCGGGCCGGGTCCATTTCTCGCAACAGGACCCGTTAATCCAGACCGAACCCGATCCGGAATTCAAACCAGGATTGGGTGTCGGTGTTTCCGGCACTGTTCACCATCACGTACCGCGCACTGATGTGGCCGATGAAGGAATCCCAGGGCAGGTGATACCCCACCTCGGGCGCCACTGACAGATGCCAGTTGTCTTCCTTCAGTTCGTACAGACCCAGGGTGACCCGCTGCTCGAGCCAGGCGGTCCCCCCGTTCAGTCCCACGTACCAGCGACCGTTCTTGCGGCTGTTGCCGAAGTATTTGTAGGCCGCGGCATAGATGGGCACGGTGTTGATGTAGTGCGACCGCAGCCCGGTGATGGCGAAGTTGTCGCGGTTGTAGGTATCGGTGTAGTCGTCCGCGAACACGTTGTAACCGGCGTTGATGCCCCAGCCCCAGCTCGTGGACTGGATATCCCGGTACTCAAAGTTGAAGCCGCGGAAGCTCATGCTCTTGTTGAAGTCCTTGGTGTTGCCCGTGGGAACGGTGAGGCTCCAGGACATGCCGAAGGAACTCTGGGCCTGGGCCTGGCTGCCCACCAGCAGAACGGTCATCAGAACCAGCAGAAGGAGAGGTGATCTTTTCATCGTCCAACCTCCTGGCTGCCGACTGTGGCCTTGGTGGTCGTGGCCTTGATGTAGGGAGACTGGGTGAACGCCTGGCGAATCCCGTTGGGAATGCCCGCAGTCGGGTTGGTCCCGGTGCCCGTCAGAGCGCCGTTGAGGCCGGAGATCCACATCACCGGCACGGTCTCTTCGTTGTCACCCGGATCGCTGGGGTCCACGTTGCGGTAATCCGTCATGTTCCAGAAAATGGATCCCTGCTTGAACTGGTAGGCGCCGGTCGACGGATAGCCCCAGCCGTAGCCCGGCCAACCGTAGCCCGGATAACCCCAGTAGGTGAACAGCAGGTAGGCGTCGTTCTGGGACGCCCCCACCTGGACCACCACATCGGGCGTGTTGTTTTCAGGATCCAGTTCGCGGACGAAGCCCCGGCTATCCATTTCCGCGGCGATGGTATCGAGGATCAAACGGTCGTACCGGCGGTCCAGGGGTTCGGAGGAATCGTCCTCCGGGTTTGACAGCGGCAGCACGGTGTCGGGCATGGCGTAGGTCTGGAGGCCTGAATAGTCGGACTCGGGATTATCCCAGGTCAACACCAGGCCGATCTCGCCCAGATCCTCCGGCCCGCCCGGATAGCAGGCGGCCAGCCCGACCGCCAGAATTACCAGCAGCCCGGCCAGAGCCAGACGTCTCGAATTGCTTCGCATAAAAAACTCCCTGTGATGGGGTTGGATGTTACGGCGACAGTATACCGCCAGACCCGGAGCGGAACAAGCCCAGTCAGGACACAAAAAAGGGCCCCGGGCAATCGCCCGGGGCCCTGGTCGCATTGGACCTTCGGAACAGCTTACTTCAGCAGCAGCATCCGCTTGGTCACGCTTTCGACGCCCACATCCAGGCGGTAGAAATACACGCCGCTGCCGGCGTTCAGACCCGAATCCGTCCGTCCGTTCCAGACCACGGAGCCGGGACCGGCGGCAAAGTCGCCGCTCAGCAGGGTCCGCACCAGTTCTCCGCGCACGTTGTACACGCGCAGGGTTCCCCGTCCGGCCTCCGGCACGGTGAAACGGATCTCCGTGCTGGGGTTGAACGGGTTGGGCAGATTCTGGCCCAGGATGAGGCTGCGCTCCACCTGGGGCACGGGGCTCAGGTTGCAGATCTGGAACACGTCCACCGTCAGCACCTGGGGGTTGCCCAGCGCGTCGTAGTTGTCCGGATCAATGGAGAACGACCGGTTGCCCTGGGTCAGGCATTCGTATTCGTCGTTGAGCAGGAACTTGTAGTCGATCTGCTGGGCACTGGTGTCCGGGAACACCACGCTCACGGTGTAGATCTTGTCGCCCGCCACCAGGTCAGGGGCCACGCCGTCGTCGGCCAGGGTGTTGACCGACGGGACCGACCAGTCGAAGGTCGGCGGCTCGGCGTTGTTCTCGGTGCCGTTCACACCCACCACGTCACCGGCGCCGATGGTGTAGTAGGCGGTGTTGTTGAAGTCCACGGAGAACACCACTTCCACCGCGCGCCAGATGGCGTTGCAGAAGTCGAAGTGCACCACCGGCAGGGTCAACGGACCCAGCGCGCCGCCCACGGTGTCGAACAGTTCGTCGTTCAGGAAGAGATCCCGGTCGCCCTGGCCGTCGCACTCGTAGGTGCCGTTGCGCAGGAACTTGTAGGTCACGTCCTTCTTGCTGCCGGCCGGGAAGGTGATCACGCCGGAGAACACGCCGTCGCCGGCCAGGTCGTCGTTGCCGGTGCCGTCATCCACCAGGTCGTTGAGCGACGGAACAACGTGGCTCAGCGGCAGGATGTTGCCGTTGATGCTGATGGTGTCGCCGATCACGTAGTCCAGGTGGTTGCTCATGTCCACGAAGAACTCGACGTCGATGTCGTGGGCGGTGAAGGCGGACGGATCCTCGTCGTTCCACCAGAATTCCAGGGTATCGGAAGCGCCGCCGGCCAGATCCATGGTGTGGAGCCGGTTGGACGCCAGGGGTTCGTAGGTCACGCAGTCGTAAACGAACTTGTAGTCGAAGGTGCTGCTCGCGGTGCCGGCCACGCAGTCACCCGGCACCGAGACCACGGTTTCCCACTCGTAGATGTCCCCGCCCACGTCGGTCATGATGCCGGTGTCACACAGGGGGCTCCAGGTCAGGGGCGCCTGGGATCCTTCGATGGAGAAGCCGCCCAGGGGAGCCACCTGGGTGCTCAGGAACGGACCGAAGAGGCCGCGGAACAGCAGGTGCTTGAGCATGAAGCAGTTCACGTTGCCCACGCCGTCGTCCACGATGGGATTGCCGGCCATGTCCTCCACGCCGGTGACTTCCAGGGTGTACAGGCTGCCGGAGGGCAGCAGGGCCGTGTTCAGTTCGAGGTGCACCACGCTGGCGTCCGAGCCGTCAGGCGTGGCGGTCAGAACGAGACCGGGGAAACCGGGGAAATCGTAGTTGCCGGCCACACCGGCGGTGACCGCGTCCACCGGCTCGTTGAAATACACGTCGAAGAAGGAGTCGGCCGGGAAGAAGGCCGGCTCAACCGCGTTCACCAGCGGCGGGTCGAAGTCGTCGGAGGCCGCCACGGTGTAGGGCAGCATGTCGAACATGGGAATGGGCGTGGCGGTTTCCCACACGGTGGTGCCCGGCACGCTCAGCTGGACCTCGTCGCTGGACAAGGCATCCAGCGGACCCTTGTTTACGCCGTCCTGCGTGATCCACATTTCATAGTTGATCACATCGCCGGCGCCCACGCCCAGGGTGGCGAGCATGACGCCCAGTTCCTTGAAGCCGGTGGAGATATCCCAGCCCAAGGCACCGGTGCCGGGGCCGGAACCGATGTCGGTCCAGTCGGCGCCGTCCCAAGCCAGGCCGCCCTGCCAGTTGTTGTCCAGGTTCACGTAGAAGATGAAGTCGGGCTTGTTGTCCACCAGGCTCCATTCGATCTGACGGCCCCAGGGGTCGGTCAGGCCGCCGTCGGGGGTGTTCACGTCGATGGCGATGCCGATCTGGACGGTCGTCCAGCCGTCGGGATCCTGGGCGGCGCCGAAGTAGAGGTTCACGGCGTCGTTGGTCACGTAGACTTCGCCCAGATCGATGTTGAGATGCTCGGTGTCACCCGCGTCGTCCTCGGCCAGGTTCACGGGCAGGAAGTCATTAACACCATCGATGACGATGGTCTGGGGCGTTTGGGCGGAGGCCCAGCCGGTCCCCAGGACCATGACGGCCACGACCGTCAGGATCCACAGGTTGGAGCGTTCGAAAAGGCGCATACGAGAAGTCCTCCTTATTTGACGAGCGACAGGGCACGCGTCATGACCTGTCCATTGCAACGGAAACGACAAAAATAGGTCCCGGCGGCCACGGAGCGGCCGGAGTCGGTGCGGCCGGTCCAGACCACCGAAGCAGGTCCGGCCGGCAGGAAACCCTCAACCAGGCCGGCGATGCGGCGGCCGCGCAGGTCGAAGATCGCCACGTCCACCTGGGCGGAACCGGTGCCGGGCACCTCGAACCGGAGGGTGGTGCTGGGATTGAAGGGATTGGGCACGTTGGCCAGGAGCTTCATGCCCGTGCGCGGGGTGTCCGGCGCGGGCGAAACACCCGTGCCGTCGGGGCGGCCGTTGCCGTCGGCGTCGACGACCACGGTCCAGGCATTGTCCAGGATGGGCAGGGCGGCCGCCAGGTTGCTGGGCGCCGAGTCGCCGCCCAGTTCCCCGTCGGGTTCGGGATCCCAGCAGACGCTGGCCACCAGCGAGATTTCCGCCCCCACGGGCACCACGCCGTCGCCCAGTCCGTAGAGCACGTTCCAGGGAATGGCGATTTCACTGCCGCTGGCCGTGCCGTTGAGATGGAACGCGTCGAAAGCGGTTTCCACGCTGCCGGACAGGTCGGTCGCAACCGTGGGACTGTCCAGGCGCCAGAAGCTGTCACCGTCGTAAATGGACTGGTGCTGGTAGGCGGCGTATTGGAAATCGGCCCCGAAGCCCGGCGCCGTAAAGGTGGCGCCCCGCTCCCAGGCGTTGATCCCCGTGAGGTCCGTTTCGCCGTTGCCGGAGGCGGGATCCACATCCAGGTACAGGATCCAGCTGTTGCCGTCCACCTGGCCGTCGATGGCCAGATACAGGAAATCGACGTCCCACTGCACCAGCAGGCGGTCGATCTCGTTGGACGACGTCCAGGCTGAGTCGTCGGCATCGGCCAGTTCCTCGGCGTCCGCCCATTCGGTCGCGTCCACGTTGCCGTCGATGGCCAGGCCGGTGGTGACCACGTCCACGGCGAGGGAGTCGGCGAAGGCGCCCGCCACCCCGCCGGCGTCGAGTACGGCGCCGGCTTGAATCGTCAGCAGGCGTTCCGCCGGATCCAGGGCCAGGATGGCGTCCACCACAGCCGGATCCAGGGTGTAGTCCTGCACGAAGGCGGTGCCGACGGCGGAGGCGGCCCCGTCCAGATCGACGGTGCCCACGGCGGCCTGCCCCACCGAAAAGGTGCCCTGCTGGGCGGTCTGGTCATAGACCACCCGTAGCAGACCGGTGCCGGCCATGAGGCGCGCGGAGACCGGCAACGGGCCCAGGGTGTCGGTGGTCAGGGCGGCCAGGGCGGCCAGCTCCGTGTGCAGCGTATCGACCGGTCCGGCGTACAGTTTCATCTGCAGGGTGCCGCGGCCGGTGAGTTCGTCACCCTTCATGAGGGTGGCCGAAAAGTCCTTCTGGTGGACGGCGCCGCCGGTGCCCAGCACCCAGGCGGTGCCGATGCCCGTGTTGGGATTGCGCTGGCCCATGAAGCTCTGGTCGGCGGCCCACACGCGGTCCATTTCGGCGTTCCAGACCAGGTCCACCAGCGAGGGCGAAAAGCCCGACTGCCACCAATGGTCCACCTGGCCCACGCGATAAGTGATGTCGAGGTGACTGTCGCCCAGGCCCACGTGGACCTCCTTGGCGACCTCCTCGTGGCTCAGGCGGATCACCGCTTCGGTGGCCGTCACCGACACGATCTCCAGATCGTACTGGGCACTCTTGTAGTCGGGGCTCACGTCGCTCAGGGCGCCCACGTGGTTGTCGTCGTTGTAGTCGGCGTCGGTGCCGCTCCAATAGGCGTTGTCGTTGCCGATGGCGGTGTCGTCGTACCCCGGGCCCTTGACGAAGAGGTTGGTGATGCGGCCGCCGGCCCCGCGGATCACGGCGAACAGACGGTCGTTGTGCACGATCAGTTCGCTGTAGCCGTCGTTGTCGATGTCGGAGAAGTAGGCGCCCACATCGTCCACGTATTCGCCGTTGGCCCAGTGGGCGGCCTCGGCATAGATGTGCGCGTTCTTCATGTGGCCGGAGTATTTATGCTGCCAGCCGGAGATGTCGCCGCCCAGGCCGTCGTGCCAGGCCGTTTCGTGCAGCATGGTCATCAGTACGTACCAACCGGCCTGGGACAGATTGTTGTCCGGGGCGGCCATCAGGGCACCATAGGCATCGTTCCACAGGGTGCCGTAGTCCTTGCAGTTGCCGATGCCGTCGTTCCGGCAGTTGCCGTAGCCGTCGCCGCCGTTGGCCCAGGGAATCCAGCCCGCCCAGTGGGTATACCAGCCGTTGTCGCCGCCGCCGTAGCCGTCGGCCCCGCCGATTTCACCGTAGGTGCCCGGACTCACGCTGATGGAGGATCCGTTGAAGTTGGGATTGTTCAGGGCGTCGGCCAGCTTCCAGGTGCTCAGCCAACTGCTTTCGGTGGCGCACTTGTTGATGAACCACTCGTAGGTTTCCACGGCGTTGGGCGTGATGCCCGCCCAGCCGCCCATCTCGGCGGCGGCTTCCCAGTCCTCGGCGAACACGGCGATGCGGAACTCCCCCACGCCGCTGCCGGCCAGGGTGGTCAGGATGTCGAGGGACGCCTGGCCGTTGCCGCCGATGATGTTGCCGGTGAAGTTGCGGTCGCGCGGGACCAGACGCAGGCCGTTGGCGCTGAGGGTGTGGATCTGGTGATTGTCGTAGCCCGCGAGGTGCACGTCGTCATCCAGGATCACGCCCAGCACCCCGTGGCCCTGCCAGTTGTCGCCGATCCAGTCGTTCACGCCGCTGCTCGGATAGCCCGTGGTGTTCAGCCACACACGCTCGGGCACCCAGGCCACCGTCGGGAAGTAGCCGTAGCGGGTGTGGGTCATCTGGGTCTGGACGTTTACGGCCCAGTCGTTCATGGCGTTGTTGACGAAAGGCATCATGTGCTGCCCATAAGCCGAGGTGATCATGCCGGCCCAACCGCTGGTCACGCCACTGCTCAGCCAGGCGTTGAAGTCCTGGGGATCGCCGTTGCGGGCCGCCCACTCGGCGGAGGTCTGCAGGGTGCCGCTCATGTGGAAGTTGCCGGGTACGCCGGTGGCCTGGTGGACTTCCAGGGCTTCGTCGAAACCGGAACCGGCTTCGTCGTCGCTGCGGCCGTGGAATACGTCGGAGTAGCCGATGCCCTGATTACCGTGCAGGACCAAGGCGCAATTGGCCGCGTAGGCCTTGTTGGGCGGGTAGGCGGCGGTAACCGCATCCAGAAGACCAGTGTCATCGGCGAAGGTTTCCAGACGCAACTGGACGGGATTCGCCCCCGCCAGGAAGTCGGCCGGCAGGTCGATGTAGACGGCGTCCGGATCATCGTCCACCCGGCGCGTGCCCAGGGCCTTTTCCCCCGCCAAGGACCGGGGTACAAAACGGCCGTCGGTGGGAGCCAACCGCAGGGTGCCGAGCGAGGTTTCCTTGACCGTGCCGGCCCCGGTCCACACCCGCAGACCCACCTCCGCCGGCCGGCTCTTGGCCGGGGCCAGGCCCGGTGTCCGCTCGGCCAGGGACAGGAAACTCACCCGCAGCACCGGCGCCCCGTCACCCGTGCGCATGAGGACCACGGACAGGATATCCCCCGCGGGACTGTCCACCTGCCCCACCGCGTCCACCAGAAGCACCTGGTCCGTGACCAAGTCGGCCCGGCTGGTTCCCCCGTGGGCCAGGGGCACAATAAGGAGCAGGAAGAGGCCGAGTGACAGGACCTGGGCGAGTGACTTCATCAAGAGATTTCTCCGTTGCAAATGCCAAAAATCCCACCCATTTATCCCCTTGGCACAGGGAGACTCAATGGGAGAGATCATAACCATTTCATACCAAAGAACATGATACCACAAAGCCAAAGACACCCACAAGTACAAAACCCATGAAAAAGGCCCGAATTCTCCTGCTAAGCGGGGAAAGGTGCCCCTTGGCGGACGGTGGTCCGCGGTGTAGACTCAAGGTTCGTCGGCGGACCCTTTTACATCTGCTTCGGGAGATCGCACATGGCCCACTCCGGCAACCGAGCCGTCATCTTCGCCGCCCTTTTTGGTAACAGCCTCATCGCCGCCACCAAGTTGACCGCCGCCGCCTTCACCGGCAGCTCCGCCATGTTCTCCGAGGGCATCCACTCCATCGTGGACAGTGGAAACCAGGGCCTGCTCCTGCTCGGTTTGTCCCGGGCGAAGAAGCCCGCCGACCGCCAGCACCCCTTCGGCTACGGCAAGGAGGTCTATTTCTGGTCCTTCCTGGTGGCCCTGCTGATCTTCGCCGTGGGTGCCGGGGTGTCCCTGTACGAGGGTGTGCGCCATATTCTGCACCCCAAAGCCATCGCCAACGTGCGCCTGAACTACATTGTCCTGGCCGTGTCCTTCCTGTTCGAGGGGGTCGCCTGGATGATCGCCGCGCGGGAATTCAACCGTCACAGGGGCCGGCGGAGTATTTGGCAGGCTGTCCGCCGGAGCAAGGACCCCTCCACCTTCGTGGTGCTGTTCGAGGATTCGGCCGCCATGGCCGGCATCCTGGTGGCTTTCCTGGGCATCTGGCTGGGACAGGTGACCGGACTGGCGTGGTTTGACGGTGCCGCTTCCGTCATTATCGGGCTCATTCTCGGCGGAACGGCCTGGCTGCTGGCGATTGAAACCAAGGACCTGCTCATCGGGGAAAGCGCCACCCCTGATATTGAGATCGCCGTGCGAAAGATGGTGGCCGAATATCCGGACATAGAGCATACCAACCAGGTGATGACCCTGCATATGGGCCCCGAGTACATCCTGCTCACGTTGAGTCTGGATTTCCGGGACGCCGCCGCCGCCACGGACGTGGAGCGGATCACGTCGGATCTGACCCGGCGCATCAAGGCCGACCTACCCGAGGTGCGCAAGGTATTCGTCGAGGCGGAGGCCGGCCGGGATCACACCTCCATGTGACCCACCCTGTCTGCCGCTCAGCCATAGATTGATTGAATTTTCCGGGTATTCGTGGTACCAAGGGCTTGAATCTGACATTCCCCCGCCACCTTCGCCCACAGGCAGGCCGACCCGTGCCCACCACCCTTTTCCATCACATCATGCGCCGGGTATGGCGGTCCACCATGTGGCTCCCCATTATCTTCTTCGTCACCCTGGTCACCGCCGGTCTGCTGGTGCGACATTCCCAGGAGCGGAACAATACCCAACGCATCCAACAGGGGACGGCCATCACCGCCGAGCAGCTCAAACACCGCCTGGAGTCCTGGGTGGACTACCGGGTGGGTATCATCAATCATTTCGCCTGGGACTGGACCGGGCATTCCGAAAGCAGCTACCCCGAGTATACGCGCCAGGCCGAGCACATCCTGGGCATGTTTCCCGGACTGCTAGCCTTAAACCTGGTGGACGACCAGTGGGTCATCCGGGTCACCGTCCCGGTGAATCCCAACAAGTCCGTGCAGGACTTCGACCTGCACGACCACCCCAGCCAGGCCGTCCCCGAATCCATTCAACGGGCCCTGGCCAACAGGGCCCCCACGCGCACTCCCCTGATCACGCTGGTCCAGGGTCAGCCCGGCTTCGCCACCTATTTCCCCCTGTACCGGCCGGATGGATCCCTGCGCGGATTTCTCAATGGGGTCTTCGTCGTGGATTATCTGGTGGACGCCTGCCTCAGTGAGGAAAAGCTGCGGCAGCGTTTCGATTTCGCCCTGCGCACCCCGGACGGGCGGGAAGCCTATGCCTACGGCACGGGATTTACCGAGCCCAGAGCCCGTCAGTTCATGTCCACCGAATCCGTGCGGTTCGTGGACCAGCCCTGGATCCTGGAAGTCACGCCCTCGCCCCAGACCCTGCGTCAGTCCTTCCACCTGGCGGACCAGCTCTTTCTCACCGGCGGGCTTGTTCTGGCCTTCATGCTCTCCATCCTGCTGCGGGCCTACCTGCTGCGCATGGCCGAATTGCGGGAAAGCCGTGAACGGTACCGGCTGGTGGTTGAGAACCAGGTGGACCTCGTCGTGAAAATCGGGCTGGCCGGACATATCGAATACGCCAGCCATTCCTTTCTGAAAACCATGGGCCTGCCCCAGTCGCAGGTGGTCGGGGTCAGGGCCCGGGAGTTCGTCAACCCCGCCCAGTTCCCCGACGGCGCCGCATACCTCCAGCGACTGGCCCAGGGCCAGGATCTCGAACCCATCGAATTCCAGCTCAAAACCCCCGACGGCTGGTGCTGGACCAGTTGGACCGGATCCCTGGTCCACGGTGAAGACGGCGATCCGGATGGGTTCGTGGGCGTGGGCCGGGACATTACCCAGCGCCGGGAACTGGAACAGCAGCTGCTGCAGAGCCAGAAAATGCAGGCGGTGGGACAACTGGCCGGCGGCATCGCCCACGATTTCAACAACATCGTGCAGGCCCTGCTCGGATACATCGAGTTTGCGAGGGCGGACCTCCCCGCCGATGCGGCCGTCCAGCAGGATCTGGCCCAGGCCACCCTGGCGGCCGAACGGGCGGCCGAGCTCACCCGTCAACTGCTGGCCTTCAGCCGGCGTCAGATGCTCAAGGCCGAATACCTGGACCTCAACGAGGTGGCCCTGACCCTGCTGCCCATGCTCAAACGGTTGCTGGCCGAAAGCATCACCCTGGACGTGGAGACCACGGACGCCCCCTGCATCATCAGCGCCGACCGCGGGCAGGTGGAGCAGATCCTGGTCAACCTTTGTGTGAATGCCCGGGATGCCATTGAGGATGTCGGGCGCATCCGCATGGGCGTGGCCGCGGTGGAACTGGACGAGGCCTATTGCCGCACCCACAGTTGGGCCGAGCCCGGGTCGTGGGCCGAACTGACCCTGACCGACTCGGGCCAGGGTATGGCGCCCGAACTGCTGGACAAGATCTTCGAGCCCTTCTTCTCCACCAAGAAAACCGGACAGGGCACCGGTCTGGGCCTTTCCACGGTTTACGGCATCGTCAAGCAGCACAACGGATTGATCCATGTTGAGACGGCCCCTGACGAAGGCTCCACCTTCCGCGTTTTCCTGCCCCGGGCCCTGAACGTGGAAGTGAACGCGGAGGTGACCCCGGACCTGACCCCCGGTGTGGGCGAAGAAGTGATCCTGGTGGCCGAGGATGAGGACATGGTCCGCAACCTCTGTTCCCGCATCCTGACCGCCGCCGGTTACCGGGTGCTGGCCGCCGCCAACGGGAAGGAAGCCCTGGACCTCTACAAGGCCAACCGCACCCTGGTCAACATGGCCCTCCTCGACGTCGTCATGCCGCAGATGGGCGGTCGGGAGTTGAGCCGCATCCTGAAGGATCTGGACTCGAAGCTACCCATACTCTTCACCAGCGGCTACGACTCGGAGAATTTTTCCGGACCGGAAAAACTGGCCGAACTGGGCAACCTGTTGTCCAAACCCTATGACCGCAACACGCTGTTGCTGCGTATCCGGGAAACGCTTGACCACAGCGACGGGAGCCCCGCATGAAATTCCGCTGGATGACGGCCGTGATCGCGGCCGCCCTTGGCCTGTCCCTGTCCGCCAACGCCGCCGACCGCATCACCGGCGCCCCCTTCGCCACCCGCAGTGAAGTCATCGCCACCGGCGGCATGGCCGCCACCAGCCAGCCCCTGGCCACCCAGATCGCCCTGGACATCCTGAAGCAGGGCGGCACCGCGGTGGACGCCGCCATTGCCGCCAACGCCGCCCTGGGCCTCATGGAGCCCACCGGAAACGGCATCGGCGGCGACCTCTTCGCCATGGTCTGGGACGCCGAATCCCAACAATTGTATGGACTTAACGCCAGTGGACGATCCCCACAAAGCCTGACTCTGGACGACTTCAAAAAGCGCGACCTGACGTACGTCCCGCCTTACGGCGTCTTGCCCATCTCGGTACCCGGGTGCGTGGATGGGTGGTTCGAACTGCACGGAAAATTCGGCAAACTGCCCATGACGGACATCCTGGCCCCCGCCGTCCGCTATGCCCGCGAAGGCTTCCCGGTGAGCGAACTCATCGCCCACTACTGGCAATTGAGCGTGCCCTCGCGCAGTGAACACGCCAACTTCCTGGAAACCTTCACCGTGGACGGGAAGGCCCCGGCCAAGGGCGAGATCTGGCGCAACCCGGCGCTGGCCGCCACCCTGGAAACCCTGGGTGAAAAAGGGCGCGACGCTTTCTACACAGGAGACCTGGCCCGTATCATCGCCGGCACCGTGCAGGACGCCGGCGGGTTTCTCAGCTACGAGGACCTGGCCACCCACCGGAGCGAATGGGTCACGCCGGTCTCAACCAACTACCGCGGCGTGGACGTATGGGAACTGCCCCCCAACGGCCAGGGCATCGCAGCCCTGCAGATCCTCAACATCCTGGAAGGCTTCCCGGTGTCGGAGTGGGGCTTCGGCAGCACGGACTACATCCACCACTTCCTGGAAGCCAAGAAACTGGCCTTCGAGGACCGGGCCCGCTTCTACGCCGACCCGGATTTCTTCGACGTCCCCGTAGCCGGACTCATTTCCAAGACCTACGCCGCCGAGCGGCGCGCGCTCATTGGCCCCCGGGCCGCCCGTCGCCTTGACGCCGGCAACCCCGCCCTGTACGAGGGCGACACCATTTACCTGACGGTGGCCGACGGCGCCGGCAACATGGTGTCCCTCATCCAGAGCAACTATCGCGGCATGGGCAGCGGGGTGTGCCCCAAGGGCCTGGGTTTCAGCCTGCAGGACCGGGGCGAACTCTTCGACCTGAACGAAGGCCGGGCCAATACCTACGCCCCGGGCAAGCGTCCCTTCCACACTATCATTCCCGCCTTCGCCACCGTTGACGGCAAACCCTGGCTCAGCTTCGGCGTGATGGGCGGCGGCACCCAACCGCAGGCGCATGCGCAGATCATCATCAACCTGGTGGATTTCGGCATGAACCTGCAGGAGGCCGGCGACGCGCCACGCATCCTGCACACCGGCAGCAGCGAACCCACGGGCTCGGACATGACCGACGGCGGCACGGCCTATCTGGAAGAAGGCATTGACTACCGGGTCAGGCGCGACCTGGTTGAGAAGGGCCACCGCCTGCAGTTGAACGTGGGCTCTTTCGGCGGCTACCAAGCCATTCTTTTCGACTCCGAAAACGGCGTTTATTACGGCGCCTCAGAGTCCCGCAAGGACGGCCAGGCGGGCGGCTATTAATATTACCGCAAGGGGTAGGACATGCGCAGATCGGTCTTGTTACTTGTTACTTTCCTGATGGCGGCGGGCCCGGTTCTGGCCGAGTATGAACCCGCCACCCTGGACTCGGTGGCCAAACAACTCGACGGCCTGTCCAAAACCCTGGCCGGCTACCGGCACCGCCTCGACGCCCTCGAAAAGAAGATCGACGACGGCCTGTGGTTCGACCGCCTGGGCGACGTGGCCGTCATCGACAAGGTTCGTCTTTACGGTCCCCCGCGCTGGAAGGAAGAGAGCGACACGGCCATCGGCGCCGGCAACCCGGTGAAGTTCTGGGCCTACGTGTTCATCCCCCGCGGCCTGGACATGAGCAAGGACGCGCCGCTGCTCGTGTTCCCCCACGGCGGCGTGCACAGCGACTTCTCCACTTATTACTTTCACATCGTGCGCGAAATGCTCGCCCAGGGCTACGTGGTGGTGGCGCCCGAGTACCGCGGCAGTACGGGCTACGGCAAGACCGTGTTCGAGAACATCGACTACGGCGGCCGCGAGGTGGACGACAACCACGCCTGCCGCCAGTACATGCTCGACAACTACGACTTCATCGACGGTGACCGCGTGGGGATGATCGGGTGGAGCCACGGCGGCCTCATCAGCCTGATGAACGTGTTCGCCAACCCCGACGACTACGCCTGCGCCTACGCCGGCGTGCCGGTGAGCGACCTGATCGCGCGCATGGGCTACCTCGACGAGGACTACCGCGCCCTCTACTACGCCGACTTCCACATCGGCGAGCCGGTGATCGACAACATCGAGGAGTACAAGCGCCGTTCCCCCGCCTGGAACGCCGAGAAGCTGCAGACCCCGCTGCTGGTGCACACCAACACCAACGACGAGGACGTGAACGTGCTCGAGGTGGAACACCTGATCAAGGCGCTGAAGGCCGCGGACAAGGACTTCGAGTACGAGATCTACGAGGACGTGCCCGGCGGCCACAGCTTCGACCGGCTGGACAGCAGGCAGGCGCGGGAGATCCGTGTGAAGGTGTACAAATTCCTGGCGAAGTACCTGTCGCCGCCGGATCCCATCGAGAGTCTGAAGGATCTGAACCGGGCGGGGTATCCGTTGCCGGGGGAGTAGGATATCGGGTGTGACGAAGAAGGGGACTGGGATAGGGACTTATGGGGCCGTCCGGGGGCCCACGGCCGTTCCGGATGGGGCCTGACCCGGGATGGGCGTTGGGCCGCCTTACCTGAACATGGATTTGAAGGAACCCAGACTGGAGTCCTCCACCGGCGTTTCCTGGCCCACGAAGGGTTCGTAATCCACGACAAACGTGCACGTACTAATCCAGGATTCAATACTGTCGGCACTGGTCGTGCCCCAGTCATTGTTCCGCATATCGATGTGCGGAGAATCAACTGTATCTTTGTCACAGGGGGAAAACTGATAAATGGTGTATTGGGCTCCATGAGCCAGGATGCTGTCGGTTATCGAAAAGTCCCCGCCGCCGCTATCGAACCGAACCACATCCCGGCTGACACTCGCTATCTCCGTCCGCGTAATCGTCGATGGACTGATGTTGCTCAAGAAAAAGGCCGTGTCCTGGTCTTCGAAGCGGCTGTCCGCCATTTCAAGGCTCGACCCTCCATCAACCAACATGCCCCATTTCTCTTGACCGACAAATGAACAGCGGCTCACTTTGAAGGAGCTCCCTACCGAAAGAGCCAGGCCAATCGACCCATCATTGAACATGCAACCCGTTACTTCACCAAAAGACCGCTGGAGCTTGACCGCCTGCTGCCTCCAAACATGTTCATCTTCGAGGATAAACGATGAGTCCTTAACATTGACTACAGGCTGATTGTCGAGAAGCAGGAACCTTCCGTCCCTGGGCATGAATCGGAATTCACACCCAACGACGTCTACCGACACACCATTAATGGCAAAGATGGAATAATGATTCCCAGAAAACCGGCAATCCTCAACGATAAGATTCGACGCAGGATAGGAGTGTACTGCATACCCCATGTTCTCAAAACCTACCCCCTTGACAATCACGGTTTCATTACCCCACCCCGGCCCACCCTCGACCCCCATATTAAACCCCTGCGAAAGATCCCAGGGAGAGTTGGGCCCGATAATGGTTTGATCCATACCTGCGCCAATAATCGTCAAATGCTCCTGCTTGACCAAAACTCTGACATATTCAGTCCAACCGGGCACGGACACTATCTGCCCCTCATCATACCTGCCCGGCCCGATCGTAATGGTGTCGCCGGATGCGGCTGCGTCGACTGCATCTTGAATCACCGAATAATCGCCGCTTCCATCCCGTTCCACCGTCAATGTTGCCGAAAGGGCCCCAAGGCCACAATGCATTAAGGCCAGGAAAATGAAGGCTGCCTTCATTCCACTACTCCAAACAGATTACCGCCGAGAATA
>Ga0209692_10000291_pt1 | contig 146632 bp, 130 predicted proteins | sample tdDd472_FD_187129 | JGI IMG/M metagenome (GOLD analysis project Ga0209692, IMG submission 187129) | Marine sediment microbial communities from the Atlantic coast under amendment with organic carbon and nitrate - tdDd47.2 (SPAdes)... | ecosystem: Environmental > Aquatic > Marine > Coastal >... | reverse complement strand
ATAAAGAAGCCAAAAACGTTGGCACTGGCATGGTCGGCGCACCGGCCTGTGGCGACGTAATGCGCCTGCAGATCCAGGTGAGTGACGACGGCGTAATTGAAAACGCGGTGTTCAAAACCTACGGCTGCGGCTCGGCCATTGCCTCCAGCTCGCTGGTCACCGAATGGATGAAAGGCAAAACCCTGGAAGAAGCCAGAGCGATCAAGAACATGGACATCGCTGAAGAGCTGGCACTGCCACCGGTAAAAATTCACTGCTCGGTACTGGCGGAAGATGCGATCAGTGCGGCGGTGGAAGACTATATGAAGAAACGAGGTAGCTAGTATGGGTATCACCATTACTGAACAGGGCGCGAAACGCGTCAATGATTTTCTCGCAAACCGAGGCAAGGGTATAGGCGTACGCCTGGGTGTTAAAACCACTGGCTGCTCCGGTATGGCGTATGTCATCGAGTTTGTTGATGATGTAAACGAAGATGAGGATGTCACCTTCGAAAGTAATGGCGTGACCATCGTGGTAGACAAGAAAAGCCTGGTGTATATCGATGGCACCGAAATGGATTTCGTTAAGGAAGGCCTGAACGAAGGTTTTGCTTTTAAAAATCCGAATGAAAAAGACGCCTGCGGTTGCGGCGAAAGTTTCACGGTTTAGGTTTTATTTGCCTGCAAAGGTCACTCACGCTGCGTTGTTAATTGATTATGCCTGATTCACTGTTTTCACAAAACTACTTTGAAATATTTTCACTTGATGTCTCCTCACGTGTTGATATGACAGAGTTAAAACAGAAGAACCAGGCGCTGCAGCAGCAGGTGCATCCGGACCGTTTTGCCTCTGGTTCCGAGGCTGAAAAGCGTGAAGCCATGCAGAAAACCTCGCTGATCAACCAGGCCTATAACACCCTCAAGGATCCTGCCTCACGGCTGCAGTATATGCTCAGTCTGCAGGGCATTGATATGAGTGCGGAAACCGACACCACCATGGACGGTGCGTTTTTGATGGAGCAGATGGAACTGCGTGAAGCCATTGCCGAGGTGCGGGATACAGCCGACCCACTGGATGCACTGGATAAAATCGCCTCGCAGCTTAAACAGAAATCGACGCAATTACTTAACGAGTTTGATCAGTCATATGACCGAAATGCCTTTGACGAGGCCCGTGAAGTTGTACGTAAACTTCAGTTTATTAATAAAGCTCAGCGCGAAGTAAGCGAGCTCACCGAACAGCTTGAAGATGAAATTTTATAATGGCTTTATTACAGATATCAGAACCCGGTCAGTCCACCAAACCCCATGAGCACCGTTTTGCAATCGGTATAGATCTGGGTACTACCAATTCACTGGTGGCCACGGTGCGCAGTGGCAAGGCAGACACTCTGCCGGATGCCGGTGGTGAACACATTTTACCATCGATTGTGCAGTACAGTGCCGATGCGATTCGTGTCGGGCAACAGGCACGGGACAATCAGCTGGATGACACGGCGAATACCATTTCCTCGGTCAAGCGCCTGATGGGGCGTGGCATTAGTGACCTGAAACGGCTGGGCGACAAATTGCCCTACAGTTTTGCCGAAACCGAGTCGTCAGTGCCGCGGATTAAAACCGCCGGCGGTGACAAGAGTGCGGTTGAAGTCTCCGCGGAAATTCTCAAGGCGTTGAAAACCCGTGGCGAACAGACCCTGGGTGACGAGCTGTACGGTGCGGTGATTACCGTACCGGCGTATTTTGATGACGCCCAGCGTCAGGCCACCAAGGACGCGGCAACACTGGCCGGCATCAATGTATTGCGCCTGTTAAATGAACCCACTGCCGCCGCAGTCGCCTATGGCCTGGACAGTGGCGCCGAAGGCATCGTTGCAGTGTACGACCTGGGTGGTGGTACCTTCGATATTTCGATTATGCAGCTGCGCCAGGGTGTGTTTGAAGTGCTGTCCACCGGTGGAGACAGCGCACTGGGCGGTGATGATTTTGATCACGCGATTGCAGAGTGGGTACTGGAGCAGGCGGGTGTTGATGCCAATGACCTGTCTGATAAAACCCTGCGGCAGATTATGCAGAAAGCCCGTGCCGCCAAGGAAAATCTCAGCGAACAGGCCGCGTCGGAAATCACAATCGAGTTTGAAAATGCTGAGTCGTGGACTGGCAGTCTGAGCCGTGAACAGTTCAATCAGCTGGTTGATCCGCTGATTAAAAAAACCCTGATGTCCTGCCGCCGTGCGCTGCGTGATGCGGATATCGATAAGGACCAGGTAATGGACGTGGTCATGGTAGGCGGTTCAACCCGTGCGCTGCGGGTGCGCGAACTGGTGGGTGAATTTTTTGAAGCCACACCGAAGGTCGATATCGACCCGGACCGGGTGGTGGCGATTGGTGCGGCAATCCAGGCCAATGCGCTGGCGGGGAATGACCCGGAGGGCAATCTGCTGTTAATGGATGTGTTGCCCCTGTCGCTGGGGCTGGAAACCATGGGTGGCCTGGCGGAAAAGATCATTCACCGAAACACGCCGATTCCGGTTTCACGGGCGCAGGACTTTACCACCTATAAGGATGGCCAGACCGCGATGTCGATCCATATCGTACAGGGTGAGCGTGAACTGGTTGATGACTGCCGCTCGCTGGCGCGGTTCGAGCTGCGTGGTTTCCCACCCCATGTTGCGGGTGCGGCACGTATTCGTGTGACATTCCAGGTGGATGCGGATGGCCTGCTCAGCGTCTCGGCGCGGGAGGAAACCTCCGGTGTTGAAGCCAGTGTCGAGGTTAAACCCTCTTACGGCTTGCAGGATACAGAAATCGAAGCCATGTTAAAGGCCTCACTGGAATTTGCCGGTGACGACAAGGATGCGCGCAGCCTGCGCGAGCAGCAGGTTGAGGCAGACCGGGTGCTGGAAGCAATTGATTCCGCCATGGCCTATGACGGCGACAGCATGCTGGACGAGGACGAAAAAGCCGAAATACTGGCTGCACGCAATGAATTACAACGCATGCGACACCAGGCAACCGATACACAGCAGCTGAAAGATGCGATGAAGCAGCTGGAAAAGGTGAGTGCCGGTTATGTGGCGCGGCGCATGAACGCCAGTGTGCAGAAGACCATGGCCGGTCATAAGGTTGAAGAATTTAATAGCGACTAGGGAACCTCTGAAAAAATCAGAGGTTCCGCGGCACAGGGATGTGCCGCCATTTTCAATAACTGTTAAGTTATTGAAAATGAAAAACAAATCGAAATCGCATTTTGATTTGTTTTTGCTCTGATAATTCATGGAAGAATTATTCAGAGCTTCCTGGGTAACAGTCGTTGCTACCGATTAAACATTTTTACAGAGAGCGAGCAATGCCGCAGATAATATTTTTACCCCACGAGACACTTTGCCCGGAAGGCGCCGTAATAGAAGCCGAACCCGGGGAAACGATTTGTGATGCTGCACTGCGCCATGACATTGAAATTGAACACGCCTGCGAGAAATCCTGTGCCTGTACCACCTGTCATGTCTATGTCAGGGAGGGCGGGGAGTCACTCAATGAAAATTCCGACGATGAAGATGACATGCTGGATAAGGCATGGGGGCTGGATCCGGATTCCCGCCTGAGCTGCCAGGCGGTGGTTGATAAGGAAGACCTGGTGGTTGAACTACCCAAGTACACCATCAATATGGTGTCGGAAAATCACTGACAGGCCCGCGTGACACCGCCGTGTGGCACACTATAATTAACAGCTGCGGCTCGTTTTCCGAGCCGGGTACCAAACCGAGGAGTTTGCCTATGAGTCTGAACTGGACCGATACCCTGGACATTGCACTGTCACTGGATGATGAACACCCGGATGTGGATCCGCAATATGTGCGATTCACCGACCTGCACCAGTGGGTGTGTGATCTGGACGAGTTTGAGGGCGACCCGGAAGCCTCGAACGAGCAGATTCTGGAAGCAATCCAGATGACCTGGATTGACGAGAAAGACTAGGTCATCTCCCAGTCTGTCTCCTGGAATCGACCCATCGGGCTGCCAGTGCAGCCCGATTTTTGTATAGACGGCTGAAAAATCAGTGATTTTTCATAAAAAAGCCGACTATTAGGCAACTTCGCCGACTGAATAGTTTATAATCTCCCTCTTATTTTTAACCATATTTTGGATTGTTTTTAATGTCTCTAGAACGCACTATTTCTATTATTAAACCTGACGCCGTAGCAAAAAACGTTATTGGTGAAATCTACAGCATCTTTGAAAACGCGGGTCTGCGCATTGTCGCCGCGAAAATGATGCATCTGACGCGTGAGCAGGCAGAAGGCTTTTATGCCGTACACAAGGAACGTCCTTTCTTTAATGACCTGGTTGAGTTCATGATTTCAGGCCCTGTGATGGTGCAGGTGCTGGAAGGTGAGAACGCGATTGCCAAAAACCGCGAAGTGATGGGTGCTACCAACCCCAAGGAAGCGGCGCCTGACACCATTCGTGGCAAATTCGCTTCATCGATTGACGAAAATGCTGTACACGGTTCAGATGCCCCAGAAACTGCTAAAGTAGAGATTGCCTACTTCTTTAGTGCTGAGGAACTTTGTGACCGTACCCGTTAATTTCCCTCATATCGAAAAAACGAACCTGCTGGGATTAAACCGGCAGGACATGGAGGCCTTCTTCGCCGAACTCGGCGAGAAGGCCTTTCGTGCTTCTCAGCTTATTAAATGGATACATCAGCTGAATGTCACTGACTTTGATCAGATGACCAACCTGAGCAAGTCGCTGCGTGCCCAGCTAAAGGAAAAAGCCTGTATTCAGGGGCTGCGTGTCGAAGTCGATCAGCTATCAAAGGACGGCACCCGTAAATGGCTGCTGGCGCTGCCCGATGGCAACCGCATCGAAACCGTATTTATCCCCGAAGACGACCGAGGCACACTGTGTATTTCCTCACAGGTCGGTTGTGCACTGGATTGCAGCTTCTGTTCTACCGCGCGCCAGGGGTTTAGTCGCAACCTGAGTGTGGCAGAAATTATTTCCCAGGTCTGGCTGGCTGCGCATTTGCTGCAGGAAGAAAAGAAGCCGGGCCGTAAAATTACCAATGTGGTTCTGATGGGCATGGGTGAGCCCTTACTGAATTTTGATAATGTGATGAAAGCCATTGATGTCATGCTGGATGATTTCGCCTATGGCCTGAGCAAGCGTCGCGTTACCGTAAGTACAGCAGGTGTGGTACCCGCGATGGACAGGCTCGCCGACCGCCACGATGTGCAACTGGCTATCTCATTACATGCCACCCGTGATGAGCTGCGCGATGACCTGGTACCCATCAATAAAAAATACAAGCTGCAGGAACTGATCAGCGCCTGCAAGCGCTTTATGGCAAAGCGTTCGCCCCGTTCACGACTTACCATCGAGTATGTGATGCTTGCCGATGTGAATGATTCAAGGCAGGATGCGGAGGAGTTGATCGCTCTGCTGGATGGTATTTCAGTGCTGATTAATCTAATTCCGTTTAATCCGTTTCCGAACTCGGGTTATAAAACCTCGTCAAACAACGCGGTTCGACGTTTTCAGGACGTATTAATGCAGGCCGGCCTTACCACGGTGATACGTAAAACCCGCGGTGAAGATATTGATGCGGCCTGTGGACAACTGGTGGGCAAGGTCGAAGATAAAAGTCGCCGTGAAGCCAGATTTGTTAAACCCAGACTTGGAATGAGTTCGTAATGATTATAAGACACGGAATACTGACGTTATTACTTGTACTGATGACAGCCTGTGGTGGTGGCACTAATAGCAAACCCACGGAAAAGGAGCGTCAAACCAAGGAATCTGCCGTAATCAATGTGCAGCTGGCATCGGGCTATATCCGCCGTGGTGACCTGGAAGTGGCGGAACAGAAACTGTTAAAAGCGATGCAGCATGATCGCAAATATGTTCCAGCCTATACCACTATGGCGGTGCTAAAAAGCATGATTGGTGATATTGAGGAAGCGGAAGACTATTACTCACAGGCAATTGATCTGGACCCAAGAAATCCGGAACTGCATAACAATTACGGCACATTTCTTTGCAATAATGGCAAACTTGAAGAAGCCTATGACGAGTTCAGGCAGGCCTTGCGCAATCAGTTTTATGCAACCCCGGAAACTGCCCACGCGAATTTAGGTTACTGCCTGTTGCAGGCAGAGAAGCCGGATTATGTACTGGCAGAACGGCATCTAAGATCGGCACTTAAGGTTGATCCTAATCTGGCCAGCGCTCTGTTGGCTATGGGCGAGTTGGGTCTACGTACCAATAAATACCTGATGGCGCGAGCCTATATGCAGCGATATCACGGTGTTGCTAAACCAACTGCAGGAACACTCTGGTTACAGGTTCAGGTAGAGCACGCGCTGGGCGATAAAGACTATGTGCAGAAATTATCGAAAGTCCTGATCGAGGAATTCCCGGAATCGCCAGAAGCAGCTAAAGCGATGGAGTTATCTTACCAATGACAGAAACACATGATTCTACCATGAATCAGGAAGACACTGAAGCGAGTGTCATCCATGATCCGGACTTTGCCAGGCCACTGCGTCAGGCACGGGAACAGGCTGGCCTGTCGGTACAGCAGGTCGCCAGTCAGTTACTGCTGGCAGTCGATATTATAGAAGCTATAGAAAAAGCCGACATGGAGCGTCTGCCTTCGTCTACTTTTGTCGTGGGTTACATTCGAAGCTATGCCAAAATACTTAATGTGCCGGCTGATGAAGTGATCGAAGCATACAATGCCCTGGTCCCACCACCCACAGAAAGTGTTTCCACACAGAGCCCGTTTGCCGAAGCGGAAACCGTCAAGTCAAATAAGCAACCACTGCTGGCTTATACAGTTATTGCCATTGTGGTTGCCGCCTTGTTGTGGTGGGCTTTAAACCCAGCCCTGAAAACAGAACAGTCAGCTGATACACAACAGGCAAGCGAGTTCAGCGCGCAGGTGGAGTCGTTTGCCAGCGACGCAACACCGCAGGAGTTCACTGCGCCAGCATCTACTGAGGACACTGCTTCAGTGGAAGATGCGGTTGAGCCCATAGACAACACTGAACCTGAGCCAGTAGTGCAGCAGGAATCATCACAGCAAGATGCATTACAGGGTTTAGATACTCCGCTGTTTGATGAGCTGATATTAACCGGTGTTGCTGAATCCTGGGCAGAAGTCGTTGATGCGAACGGTGATCGTCTGTTTTATCAGCTGATAAATAATGGTGAAGAAGTCAAACTCAGCGGGCAGGCGCCCTTTGATGTCTTTCTGGGTAACGCACCGGCAATCCGTATTGAAGTCAATAACAGCCTGGTCAGGTTTGAACATCTTATTTCCAGTAGCAAGAATGTTGCAAGTATCACCATCGCGGCAGATGCATCAGTAACACGTACAAAGAATAGATAACACCATATGGGTAAAAAAATCCAGAGTATCCGGGGAATGCACGACATTCTTCCAGAGCAGACGCCGTTGTGGCAATTCTTCGAAACGACCATAAAATCACTTTTGAGTTCTTACGCCTACAGCGAAATCCGCATGCCGGTTGTGGAATCGACGGATCTGTTCTGTCGCTCAATCGGTGAAGTCACGGATATTGTCGAAAAGGAAATGTACACCTTTGCGGATCGTAACGGTGACAGTCTCACCCTGCGTCCCGAAGGCACGGCAAGTTGTGTGCGTGCCTGTATCCAGCATGGGCTGTTACACAACCAGCAACAACGTGTGTGGTATATGGGTCCGATGTTTCGCCATGAGCGGCCACAGAAAGGGCGTTATCGTCAGTTCCACCAGATCGGTGTTGAAACCTTTGGTATCGACAGTGCAGACATAGATGCGGAACTGATTCTGATATCTGCGCGCATGTGGCAACAACTTGGCCTGCAGAATATTCGACTTGAACTTAATACGCTGGGCAGCAGTGAGGCGAGAAGCGCTTACCGAGAGGTACTGGTGGATTACCTCAATCAGCACAGGGAGCTACTGGATGAAGATTCGCTGCGTCGTCTACAGACCAACCCACTGCGTGTGCTCGACAGTAAAAACCCTGATATGCAGGCGATGATCGAGGCGGCCCCCAGCTTAATGGATTACCTGGATGAGGATTCACGTCAGCATTTTGAACAGCTTAAAGGCATACTTGATGCCGCTGGAATTGTGTACCGCATCAATCCACGGCTGGTGCGGGGGCTGGATTACTACTGTAAAACCGTGTTTGAATGGGTAACCGATGACCTGGGTGCACAGGGTACAGTATGTGCCGGTGGACGCTATGATGGCCTGGTGGAACAGCTGGGTGGGCGTGCCACTGCAGCGGCGGGGTTTGCACTGGGCATTGAACGATTGCTATCACTGCTTGAAGATGCCGGAAAAACAGTGCAGGCCAGCTGTGATGTATTTGTGATATTGCAGGGTGAGCAGGCACAGCTAAAAGGGCTTGCACTGGTTGAGAAAATTCGAAATGATCTGCCGCAACTGGTCATTCAGACTAACTGTGGCGGTGGTTCATTTAAAAGCCAGATGAAAAAGGCTGATAAATCCGCAGCCAGTCTGGCACTGATAATTGGTGAAGACGAAATTGCCAGTGATACGGTTTCCATCAAGTACCTGCGTGAAGACAAGCCGCAAACAACCGTGTCACAGCAGGAATTAGTCACCTGCCTGCAAGCAATTGAAATTAATCTATAACATAAAAATGCCGAGATAAGTCATGAAATATGAAACGGAAGAACAACAACTTGAAGCCATAAAAGACTGGTGGAAACAGAATGCCAATATGATTATCGGTGGCGTTGCCATCGGTATTTCCGCGATTTTTGGCTGGCAGTATTACCAGGATCAAACCATTGTCAGCCAGAGCAATGCCAGTGTGATTTACCAGCAGGTAATGAACACTAGCCAGAGCACGGATTCATTGAATGAACAACAAACCCGTGTAAACCAGTTACAGGCAGACTATGCAAACACACCTTATGCGAGCCTGGCCGCACTGCTGCTCGCCAAGCAACACATGGCTGCAGCTGAATTCGAAAAAGCACAACAACAGCTGGAGTGGGTAGCCAGTAATGCAACACAGGATGAAATACAGTACCTGGCAAAGATTCGACTGGCTAAACTGTTTTTTAGTGTGCAGCAACTGGATCAGGCGCTGCAAGTGCTTAATCAGGATTTTCCTTCCGCTTTTCAGGCAATGGCACTGGAACTTAAAGGCGACGTGTTGCTGATGAAAGGCGATAAGCCATCAGCACAACAGGCCTATCAACAGGCGTTGATGGTTTCTGACTCACCGAGTCGTTTGCTGATGAGCAAAATTGATGAGGCAACTCCTGCCGAAGCAACGACATCTACAGCAGCGGATGCCTGATGCTGAAGCTTATTAATATGCAATCAACCTTGCGAGTATTGCTGTTCAGTATAATGAGCGTGATGATCGCCGCCTGTGGTGATACGGACAATACTGAACCACCGGCAGAGCTGGTGGAATTCGAACCCGGTTTAGTCGTTGAGCAGCTATGGCAGGTCAATAGCGGTGATGGTGCAGGGCAGCTCTATTTAAAACTGTATCCATTTATTAGCGATAACAAAATTGTCGTTACAGATCGATACGGTGAAGTCACCGCCTACGCACTTGAAACAGGCAAGCGTTTATGGACGACTGAACTGGATATGCCGGTCAGTGGGGGTGTAGGGGGTGATGAAACACACCTGGTTGTAACCGGCACAAACGGTCACGTGGTATTGCTCGACACCAACGGAGAAATCCTGTGGACGGTTGATGCATCATCGGAAGTACTGACACCGCCACAGATAGCCGCAGACCTGGTGGTGATCCGTTCGGTTGATGGCCGTATTTCCGCACTGCGCCTCAAGGATGGCTCTGAGCAGTGGACATTTAAACGTGATGTGCCGGCGCTCAGTTTACGTGGCAACAGTATGCCTGTTATCACCCAGGGCTATATTTTTGCCGGGCTTGATAGTGGACGCCTGGTCACACTGGATTTACTGACAGGTAAAACCGTGTTTGACATTGCAATTGCTACGCCCAGTGGCCGTTCAGAACTTGAGCGCCTGGTTGATATTGACGGTCATTCACTGATTGATGGTGAAACACTCTATATGGCGAGTTATCAGGGCAAGTTGATATCCCTTGATGTGCGCCGTGGGCAACTTAACTGGAGTCGACCTTTTTCAAGTTTCAGTGGCGTAGAGCTGGCAGCAAACACTTTATATTCAGCTGATGAGCGGGACCATATCTGGGCAATTGATGCCAGCAATGGAGCCACCTTATGGAAGCAGGATAAATTACAGGCACGTGGTATAACCCGTCCTGTGGCAATGGGTGAAACAGTGCTGGTAGCAGACTTCGAGGGTTACCTGCACTGGTTATCGCCATTCGATGGGCGTTTTCTTGCGCGCGTTCAGGCTGATGATGCGGGTGTGCTGGTGACACCACAGGTGCATAACAATATTGCCTATGTAATGTCCCGTGATGGCGAGCTTGCTGCTTATCGTATTAAGGAAATGCCGACTAACTAAACAGCGGCTGATATGCTTTTATCCATTATGTAGTCATCACCGGATAATTCTATATCTTGATAGACCGTTGGCAAAAACGCGTTTAGTCGTTTATACCTCTCAGTCGTCGCAGTTATTTATTAGCCGGGCGCATGTTTGTAGCAGATAAAAAATCTGCCATATAATTAAACTCAATCAAATAAAACAATAAAAGGGAGTGTTATGAGCAGCCGTCGTATTAAACTGGTGGAAGTGGTTATATGGATATTTGTTATTCTGCTGGTTGCGCTGGTACTAAGCCCCTATGCAGTCGGCTTTAAGGTTAAAGCTGATTATCAGCGCAGTGTTGACCAGTACGCGCTACTCTCACAGTATGATGTTCAAATAGAACAGTATCAGCAGGGATTTTATACGTCTGATGTGACTCTAAGGCTCAGCCTCCCTGAACTGGACCAACCGCTGGTATTGCAGGAAGTTATTTCCCATGGGCCACTAAATCTGGGACTGTTTAACCAGGGCAAGTCGCCGTTTACCGCCGCTGTTGTAAAAGGTGAACTGGATACCGTCGCAACAGATATCCCATTGCTGTCACGATTATTTAATCAGCAATCACCGTTAATTTATCAACATGTACTGGGTTTTGATGGTGCGCTGGAAAGCCAGTTCTACATTCCCGCTATCCGCACAGTTCTCAATGAGGACAATGGCAGGCACGTACTTGAGTCATCAGGCGCATTGCTGACACAATTTATGCAGGCACAAAGCCTGAAGGGCGAGTTATCTGTACCACATATTAAATTACTGACGCCTTCTGCTAACTACAGTGCACAGGGTGTGCTGCTGAATTTCTCCGTAAACGAAGGTGTCAACCAGGTTCTGGTAGGTGATGGTGTGGCTGCCATTAAATCGCTTCTGGTCGACGTTGATAAACAGCAGTTTGCACTGCGGGATTTTACCCTGCGTACGGTTACTGCCGATAACCAGCAGCTGATCGATACCGGCACCCAGCTGAGCGTGCGTGAAGTGCTGGCATCCAATCAGAAGTTCGGTCCCTTAACACTTAACCTGAGTGTGAATGGGCTAAACGCACAAAGCCTGTTGCAGCTACAGGGCATGCAGTCGCAGGTAAAGGCGATGCAGAACCAGGGGATCCCGCAGGAACAGGTGAATGCCATGATATTCGGTCAGGTGCTGAGCCTGTTGCCCGAGCTGATCAGGCAGGCGGTGGTTACAATAAACCCGCTGAGTGTTAACAGTGAGCTGGGCCGACTGGAAGCCGATATGGATCTCAGTCTGAGCGGTATCAACAGTAATACACCTGCCGATCCCATGTTTCTGTTACAGGCCATCAACCTGGACCTTAACCTGTCAATTGAGAAGCCGCTAATCAGGCAGATGATCAACTGGAACCTGCTGAATAACGGTGTCAGTGCAAGTGCCACAGAAATGAACAGAATGGTGGATGAAAACCTGGCGCTGCTTAAGCGTGAAAACTGGCTGGTTCAGGAAGGCAGTACCTACCATAGCAAGATTGCCATGCATAAGGGTCAGCTACAGATCAATGGCACGACCATGGACCCAGTGAAGACCTTTATGTCATCGGACGTAATGCCCTGATGAATCTGTCGTGTATCTGCGGCGAATAGGGTAAAATACAGCGACCGATCCACTCGGATCGGCACTGACCATCTGCATTAAAGCTGATCTGGAAAAACGATGTTACCTGTAATTGCCCTAGTCGGCCGCCCCAATGTGGGCAAATCCACCCTGTATAATGTGCTTACCAGAAGTCGTGATGCACTGGTGGCTGATTACCCCGGTCTGACACGGGACCGCAAATACGGTCACGCCAGCTACCAGGACAGGCAATATATCCTCATCGATACCGGCGGTCTGAGTGGCGAGTCGGAAGAGCTGGACCAGCACATGGCCCGGCAAACCCTGCTGGCCATTGAAGAAGCCAACCTGGTGCTGTTTATGGTGGATGGACGGGGCGGCCTCACGGCTGCTGACGAAAGCATCGCTGCGCAGATCCGTAAACTGGACAAGCAGGTTCACCTGGTTATCAATAAGGTCGATGGCATCGATGCCGCCCAGGCGGTTGCCGATTTCTCCTCGCTGGGCTTCGCGCAACCCCATGCAATCGCTGCGGCCCACAAGCGTGGCGTTTCCCAGCTGATTGAAGACCTGCTGAACGACTGGCCGGACTGGGATGAAAGTGAAGAAACCACGCGGGGCATCAAGGTCGCAATCGCAGGCAAGCCGAATGTGGGTAAATCCACACTGGTGAATCGCATGCTGGGTGAGGAGCGGGTGCTGGCGATGGACATGCCGGGTACCACACGGGACAGCATCTATATTCCATTCGAACACAATGGTCAGGAATACACGCTGATTGATACCGCCGGGGTGCGTCGCCACAACAAGGTGAAAGAGACGGTGGAGAAATTCAGCGTGATCAAAACCCTGCAGGCCATCGACCACTCCAATGTCACCATTATTATGATCGATGCCCGTGAAGGCATCAGTGATCAGGATCTGCACCTGCTGGGCTACACTATCGACTCGGGGCGCGCACTGATTATTGCGATTAATAAATGGGACGGCATGAGCCCCTATGATAAAGACCGGGTTAAGGAAGACCTGCAACGCCGCCTCAGCTTCGTGCAGTTTGCCGAAATCTACTTTATTTCAGCCCTGCATGGTTCCGGGGTGGGGGTGCTCTACAAGGCCATTAACCGTGCCTATGCTTCGGCCACCCGCAATCTGTCGACCTCGGAATTGACCCGTATTCTGGAAAACGCAACCCAGGCGCACCAGCCACCGATGGTACATGGTCGCCGTATCAAGTTGCGGTATGCGCACCAGGGCGGCATGAATCCACCAATTATTGTGGTGCACGGTAACCAGACCGAGCTGGTACCCAAGTCCTATACCCGCTATTTAATGAATCATTTTCTCGAGGCGCTCAAACTGCGCGGTACACCGATGCGACTGGAATTCAAAACCAGCAGTAATCCCTATGCGGAAAAGGCGGCGGTACGTAAGCCCAGGCAGCAGGGTGGAAAGACCCCCTTCAAAAAGACCAGCAGAAAAAATGACACCGGCAAACAACGTGAACACAGCCGTCACAAGTAAATTTCAGAAATATAAATCCTCAACAATATCAATATATTAGACAGTGTTTATAATGCTGGTACTTCAAACACTGAAAACTTTGCAATAAAATTGAACTATATTATAAGCACTGATTTGACTAATTGTGTTTATTAACTATATTCACAATAATTCCAATAATTTCATAAATATACAAAATCTTCTTAAATACGACTTTAGTTTTCGAAGATATCCACACTTTAATGAGGCGATGCAATGAAAAAAGCGATAGTACCAGTTGCTCTGGCAACTGCACTTGGATTTTCACAGCAGGTTAATGCGGTCAATTTCGATGGATTTCTATCAGCCGGTTTCGCACTACACGATCAGGAAGATACAAGCTACCTGGATACGATTACGGACGATATTCGCTTTGATAATGACTCCAAATTCGGCCTGCAGGTAACCGCCGATGTAGCGGAAAATATGCAGGCAGTGGCGCAGATTCTCGCCGCCGGTGCAGATGAGAACTTCGATCTGGATATCGAGTGGGCCTATGTGGACTGGCGCCTTAACAATGTAATGAGCTTGCGTGCCGGTAAAGTGAAGGAGCCGGTGTTCCTGATTTCAGATTATATTGAAGTGGGTTACGCCTACCCCTGGATTCGCCCACCGCAGGAAGTCTACCGAAACAACCCGATCACCACCATTAATGGCATGGAAGCGCTGTTCCAGACCAATTTCAGCAATATGTCACTGATTTTCCAGCCCTATATCGGTACCAATACTGAGGCGGTGCCGGGTACCAATGACGCAGTTCAATTTGATGCCTCTAATTTCTACGGTGCTGCTTTGCAGCTGGCATCCCGCGCCTTTACCCTGCAGATGAGTTTTCTGCAAACGGATGTAGCCACCAGTGGTGCAATACTAGGTACAGATTCAGCTCCTGATCCTACTGGTGCACGTAATGCCACCTTGACTTCATATAATGCACAGGGCGAAGCGAGCCTGGTGAGTGCCGGCCTGTCCTGGGATGTAAATAACTTTGTGGGTTACACCGAGTATGTCACCCGTGATATTACAAATACTGGAGGGGCTGGTCTGGCTCCGATAGATGGGCTATTCCCGGACCAGGATGCATGGTACGTTACCCTGGGTTATCGTATGGGCAACTTCCTGCCCCACATGACCTTTGCTAACTCGGAAGCCGAGCCGGTTACAGGCGGTAGTCCGGGTGTAACCCAGGACTCGATTACCCTGGGTCTACGCTATGAAATCAATAACAGCGCCGCCTTCAAGTTTGAGGTGCAGTCGATCACTCCTGAATGTGGGCCGAATCCTGGTTGTACCGCAGGCAGTAGCGGCTTGTTTACTCAAGGTTCGTTACCCGGCGACTTTAACGATGGCGATAGCGCAACCATGATCAGTGCCGCAGTCGATATCATCTTCTAATAAATATAAAAATTACGAAACAATAAATTATAAAAGCAAAATGCAGCTCTCCATTCAGTGGTACGAATGGAGAGCTGGTTTGTGTATATATATTGTTATGGATACATGGGTATGAAAGTTATCAAACAGTTGGTATTTATCTTCAGCCTGCTTTTTCCGCTTTATCTGTCAGCAGGCATTCCACTACAGTTAAGCAATGTTTCCGCCGGTCTGTTCCGTTTCCAGATGTCACTGGCTGAAAAGGGTAATGCTGAAGCTCAGTACAAGGTGGGTGAAATGTACGAGCTGGGTAAAAGTGTTCCCAAAGATATGAAAAATGCCTTAAGCTGGTACGAAAAAGCTGCAGAGCAGGGCCACACCAAGGCAGGCTATAAAATTCTCTACCTGGAAATTCAGTCAAATGGGTTGAATGATTTCAGCAAGACACAACTGGGTGTGTTGCGCCAGGAAGCTGCCAGTGGTAATCCGGATGCACAGTATTTCCTCGGCAAAATGTATGCAACCGGTGTGGGCGTGCCAAAAAGCCTGAACAATGCCCTGACCTGGTTGAATAAAGCGACCTTCAATGGTGTTGCAGAAGCTGAGCATGAGGCAATTGCGGTTGAAGAGGAGCTGGCCAGAATCCGTGCTGCCGAGGCTCAGAAGCGGGCGGTTGCACTGGAAGAAGCGAAAAAGAAAAAGCTTGAGGAAGAGCGTCGCAAGGCAGAACAGGCCAAGGCAGCAGAACAGAAGCGACAGCAGGAAGCACAGCGTAAACGACAGCGAGAGCTTGAGCAGCAGCGTGCAGCCGAAGAAAGACAGCAACGCATCGAGTCGCAAAAACAGGCACAGGCAGAAAGCGAACGCATGGCACAGCAACAGAGTAAAGCCGAAGCTCCGCCTGCAGTAAAACCCGTGGAGGAGTCTACAAGTTCAGAGAGTTTTGTGTCGGACCCCTGCAAAGGGCCTCAGGCAAGATTCCTTTCTACCTGTCGCTAATGTTTCTGCCCGATTGATCCGGTTCAATCGACGGATAATCACAGCAGGAAATAATGCACAGACTTCAACAGCAAAGGCACCTACGGGTGCCTTTTTTATGTTTTGTGAGCTGACATGTGTTCATGGGTAGCTGTTTCTGCGATAATTTTTGCACACCAGCTAAGTAAACACACACTGTATGACAGATAAACACAGGCCAGATAAAAAAACATCCCGTCGAAAACCATCAAAACCCGGCAAGGCCGGTAAACACGTGACAAAATCCTCATCCAGGCAGGATTCACCTGGTGTACTGCGCCGGCTCTTTCTCAATAAAATTAGCGCCAGTGTGCTGTTGCTGGTTTTTCTGTTGTCTTCTTTGTACGTCGTTTACCTGGACATTCTGATCACCGAAAAAATGTCGGGGCGTATCTGGTCGTTTCCGTCGACTGTCTACGCGCGCCCCCTTGAGCTGTATAAAAACAAGGCGATTTCAATTGAAGACATTAGCAGCGAACTGGATTTGCTGGATTACCGGAAGGTTAATACACGACCGGCAAAGCCGGGACAATACCGGGTTTATGCCGGTGCCTATATTGAGTTAATCAGTCGGGATTTTAACTTCAGTGACGGCTTTCAGGCATCACAGGGGTTGCGCATCAAGCTGCAGAATAATTACATCAGCCGCCTGGAGGCGTTGAATAGTAACCAGGTGGTCGATGTGTTTCGCCTGGATCCGATGGTGGTCGCCGGTATCTATCCCAAACAGCAGGAAGTACGACAACTGATCCAGCTTGAACAGGTGCCGGATGACCTGGTGCTGGCCCTGTTGTCGGTTGAGGATCGTCGTTTCTATCAACACTGGGGGCTGGACCCCCGTTCAATTGCGCGTGCCTTTATGGCCAACCTGATGGCGGGTAAAACCGTGCAGGGGGGCAGCACCCTGACCCAGCAGCTGGTGAAAAATATTTTTCTCAGTGCAGACCGCACCCTGATTCGCAAAATCAACGAAGCGATTATGGCGCTGCTGCTGGAGTTTCATTACGACAAATCGACGATACTCGAAACCTATATTAACGAAGTGTACCTGGGCCAACATGGGGCAACACAGATCCACGGTTTTCAGCTGGCCAGCCAGTTCTATTTTTCCAGGGACCTGAATCGACTCAGCCGGGACCAGATGGCCCTGCTGGTGGGTATGGTTAAAGGCCCTTCCTGGTATCATCCGCGGCGCCATCCAGAAAGGGCACTTGAGCGGCGTAACCAGGTACTGGCACTGATGCTGGAAAAGCAGGTGATTAACCAGTCGCAGTATAATTTGTACGCGGCCCGACCACTGGGTTTAACCCATAAACCGAAGCTGAGCAGCAACCGCTATCCCGCACTGGTGGATCTGGTCAAGCGTCAGTTACAGGAAGATTATAATGAAACCGATTTGAAAACCGCCGGGCTGAATATCTTCACCAGTATTGATCCAATTATTCAGGAAAAAGCGGAGAAAAGTGTTAGCGAGGTATTACCACGACTGGAGCGCTCCCAGACACAAACAGCACCACTGCAGGCCTCGGTGATTGTTGCCTCCAGTGAACAGGGTGAAATACAGGCGCTGGTGTCTGATCGCAGCCCGAAGTTTGCCGGCTTTAATCGCTCACTGGACGCAGTGCGGCAGATCGGTTCGCTGATAAAACCGGCGATTTATCTATCTGCGTTGCAGTATCCTGAGCGCTATACGCTGGCTAGCATGCTCAAGGATGTACCACTGCATCTAAAAACCTCGAAGGGTGATGTCTGGTCACCGCAAAACTATGATGGAGAAACCCTGGGTGAGATCACCCTGTTTGAAGCCCTGCGTGATTCACGCAATATTCCCAGTGTACGGCTGGGTCTGGACATCGGCCTGGCAGAAATTGCAGACACATTACACAACCTGGGTGTGCGCAGGGATATTCCTACCTATCCATCCATGACGCTGGGAGCGTTCAGTCTGTCGCCGCTTGATGTCGCCAATATGTACCAGACCTTTGCGGCCAGGGGCTATCATATTCCACTGCGGGTGATTCGTGAGGTACTGGATAAAGACAACCAGCCACTGACCCGTTACCCACTAGCGTTCAGTAAGACACTGGATGAAAAACCGGTGCATCTGGTGAATCATGTACTGCATGAAGTCACCCGCAGTGGCACGGCAGCTTCATTGCAGCGGATACTGCCGCTTCGCGTGGCGGGCAAAACCGGTACCACCGACGATTTACGTGACAGCTGGTTCGCCGGTTTTTCCGATGAACAACTGGCAGTGGTGTGGATTGGTCGCGATGACAACAGCAGCACTCAACTGACCGGCGCATCCGGTGCATTGCAGCTGTGGGGTGATTTAATGGGGCGTTTACCGATTAATGATTTATCACTGACACCACCGGCGGGCATAGAGCAGGCATGGATTGAGCTTAAAAGTGGTGCCAGCACTAATAAAAATTGTCCGGCTGCGGTAAAATTACCGTTTATTACAGGTTCCGTACCGACTGAGAAAGCAAAATGCGATACCGGTGGTCTTTTCGATCAAATCAAGCAATTCTTCAACTAGCCCTGATCAGTGCATTGCTGGTCAGTCTGTTACTGGCCGGCTGTTCGGGTATTCCGCTACCCGCAGACTCAGGCCAGCAGGCACCGCTTGTCACAGAAAGCATTCTGCCGGTTGCTGACAGCAAGGAGTTGCCGGCGGTGATCCTGAATCTGATGACTCTGGCAGACCAGCAGTATTTTGATAACCGGGTGGACGATGCCATCGTTACCCTGGAGCGGGCGATTCGCATCCGCCCGCGCTACCCCGAAATCTGGTCACGCATGGCCTATATATATGCGCAGCTTGGAAAGCAGGACCAGGCATACCAGTATGCACAACGCTCCAACAGTTATATCAACCTTAATCCACAGCTGAAATCATTTAACGACGAGCTGATTGCGTCGAGCCAAAGGTAAATATTTTGAGCAATGCATCAGCACTACTCGGTGAGCAGGGTGTCTTTACCGATAGCATTCAGGGTTTCAGGCCACGCCAGGGGCAGCAGGATCTCAGTGCAAAAATTCAGAGTGTAATAGAAAAGCGCCAGGTATTGATTGCCGAGGCAGGCACCGGCATCGGTAAAACCTTTGCCTACCTGGTGCCGGCAATTACCGCCAACCAGAAAGTTATTATTTCCACCGGCACCCGGCACCTGCAGGACCAGCTATTTCACAGTGATATTCCGGTGGTTAAAAAAGCGCTCAAGGTGGACTTGCCCTGTGCACTGCTAAAGGGGCGCTCCAACTACCTGTGCCTGTACCGTTTAAGTATTGCCGATCAGCTGGCCTATCTGACCCGCGAAACCCAGGATCATCTATCCCGCCTGAAACAGTGGGGCAAAACAACCCTGCAGGGTGATGTGGCGGAGATGTCGGAAATTGCTGAAGATGCCCGGGTCTGGCCGGCAGTGACCTCAACCAGCGATAACTGCCTGGGCTCGGATTGCCCTGACTACGCCCGCTGCTTTGTGGTAAAAGCCAGAAAGCAGGCACAGGAAGCGGATATCGTGGTGGTGAACCATCACCTGCTACTGGCGGATATGGCGATCAAGGAAGAGGGTTTTGGTGAACTGCTGCCAGCTGCAGATACCTTTATTATCGACGAGGCACATCAGTTGCCGGAAGTGGCCTCGCGTTTTTTTGGCAAGGGTTACAGCAGCCGCCAGATCAATAATTTAATTAATGACAGTATCGCCGAGCAGGTAAAAGACGCGCCTGATATGCATCAGATTCGCGACGACTGCGATCGTCTGAAAACCGCGCTGGGTAATTTCAGGCTCGCGCTGGGGGCAGACAATCAACGGGATGCCTGGGCAAAGATAGCCAACAAGCCGGCGCTGAAACAGGCGCGAGAAGCTATTGAAAGTGAACTGCAGGAACTGCAGGAGCATCTGCACATTGCCGCCGAACGCGGCCGTGGACTGGAGCAGTGTTACCAGCGCTGTACGCAACTGCTCGATGGCTTTAAGCGCTACGGTGATCCGAGCCAGGATGTGGTTTCTATCTACTGGTATGAAACCTTCAGCCGCGGTTTTATCCTGCATGTAACGCCACTGGATATAGCCGCGCTGTTTAAACAGCAGCGGGACGCCTTGCCCGGTGCCTGGGTGTTTACCTCGGCCACACTGGAAGTGGGCCATGACTTTGCGCATTTCGCACAGCGTCTGGGGCTTGAAGATTACCAGCAGGGTAACTGGAACAGCCCGTTTGATTACCAGCAACAGTCGCTGTTGTATCTGCCGCAGAATCTGCCGGAGCCATCCAGTTTTAATTACACCGAAAAGCTGATTGAAGCCTCGATTCCGGTATTGCAGGCCAGTCAGGGCCGGGCCTTTTTACTGTTTACCAGCTATCGCGCACTGAATGATGCGGCGCGTTTGCTGGAGCGTAAATTAAAGTACCCATTACTGATCCAGGGCTCATTGCCCAAACACCAGCTGTTGCAGAAATTCCGTGAACTGGGCAATGCGATTCTGCTCGGCACCGGCAGTTTCTGGGAAGGGGTGGATGTGCGCGGTGAAGCCCTGTCCTGTGTGATTATCGACAAGCTGCCGTTTACTTCCCCCGGTGACCCGGTGATGCAGGCGCGCCTGGATGGTATTCGCAAGATGGGGGGCAACCCGTTTATGGATTACCAGCTGCCGCAGGCGGTGATTGCACTCAAGCAGGGTGCCGGCCGGCTGATTCGGGATATGAATGACTATGGCGTATTGATGATCGGCGATAACCGCATCAGCAGCAAACCCTATGGCAAAGTCTTCCTGCAAAGCCTGCCGGATATGCCGGTAACCCATGACCCCGCCGATGTGGATGCGTTTTATGCATCCTGGCATGACTAGGTGATTCATCTGTTATGAATAATTCAAAGCCAGCAGCTCACCAGGTAAAAATTCTTGCTGTGGATACGGCGACTGAAGCCTGCTCTGCTGCACTCTATATCAATGGCGAGCTATTTGAATGCTACCAGCTGGCTCCCAGGGAGCACACCCAGTTGATCCTGCAGATGGTCGAGCAATTACTCGAACAGCAGCAACTGAGCCTTAAACAGCTTGATGCCCTGGCTTTTGGCCGTGGCCCCGGTTCGTTTACCGGGGTACGGATTGCCACCGGCGTGGTGCACGGTCTGGCTTTTGCCAGTGACCTGCCGGTGGTGCCTGTGTCTACACTGGCTGCGATTGCGCAATATGCCTGGCAGCAGCGCGGCCAGACACAGGTACTGGCGGGCATTGATGCGCGCATGGGCGGGATTTACTGGGGTGCTTATGCGCTGGGCGACAATGGCCTGATGCAGTTGCAGGGCTCAGAGCAGATTGCTTCACCGGACGCGCTGCAGCTGCCTGAAAGTGGTGAGTGGTTCGGTGCCGGTTCTGCCTGGGGCAGTTACCCGACGGAACTGAAGCAACGCTTTACGCAAGCCGGGGCAGTTCAATTACTCGGTAGTGACAGCAGCCTGCTGCCTCATGCTGCCGCCATGGCAGAGCTGGCAGCGGCTGAATTTGTGCAGGGGCATGCGCTGGCTGCTGCACAGGCACAGCCCGTGTATCTGCGTGATGATGTGGCAAAAAAATCCGCCCAGCAATAAGCCGCAGTGCTGTTTCCGCGGTGTTCAGGGTTTAATCATGGATAGATGAAACGGTCATATTCATGTAATATAACGCTCCCTGTTAAACGGTCATATGACCCCGAAAACCCTGTAGCCAGACCAACTCCATGCTTGAATTAAATCCCGTCCAGAACCAGATCGCAGACCTTGCAGCGCGTCGTGATGCGCTCAGGGGGTATCTTTGACTTCGATGCCAAAAAAGAGACACTGGAAGAAATAAGCCGTGAACTGGAACAGCCGGATGTATGGAATGACCAGCAGCGCGCGCAGCAGCTGGGGCAGGACCGGGCACGTCTGGAAGCCATAGTCGTTACCATTGAAAAGTTGAACAGTGGCCTGGACGATGCCGCTGAATTATTAGAAATGGCCGCTGAAGAGAACGACGAAGACAGTGTGCAGGCGGTAATCGATGACCTGGCCATTATGCAGAAGCAGATCGAGGAGCTGGAATTCCGCCGTATGTTCTCCGGTGAGATGGATTCAGCCAATGCCTTTCTCGATATTCAGGCCGGCTCCGGCGGCACCGAAGCACAGGACTGGGCGGAAATGATTCTGCGCATGTACCTGCGCTGGGGCGAAGCTCACGGGTTTAAAACCGAACTGATTGAAGTGACCGCCGGTGATGTGGCGGGTATCAAGGGTGCTACCATTCGTTTTGAAGGTGAGTATGCCTATGGCTGGCTGCGCACCGAAACTGGTGTGCATCGGCTGGTGCGTAAATCACCCTTTGATTCGGGTAATCGTCGTCACACTTCATTCGCTTCGGTTTTTGTCTCGCCGGAGGTAGATGATAATATCGACATCGAGATCAATCCGGCGGATCTGCGCATCGATGTCTACCGCGCCTCGGGTGCCGGTGGCCAGCATGTTAATAAAACCGAATCTGCGGTACGGATTACCCACGCACCCACTGGTGTGGTGGTGCAATGCCAGAATGACCGATCACAACATAAAAACAAGGACAGTGCGATGAAGCAGCTCAAGGCCAAGTTGTATGAGCTGGAAATGCAAAAACGTCGGGGTGATCAGCAGGCGGTTGAAGAAAACAAATCCGATATAGGCTGGGGCAGTCAGATCCGTTCCTATGTTCTCGACTCATCACGCATTAAAGACCTGCGCACCAACGTAGAAACCGGCAATACCCAAGCAGTTCTGGATGGTGGCATCGATATGTTTATTGAAGCCAGTTTAAAGAGTGGCTTATAAACTATCCCGATTTATTTTTTAATCCTGGGTTTATTAATCAAAATTTTATTAATCCGCAATAGCGCACAAAGAAAAGACCATGAGCGAAGAAAACAATTCAGTAAACACAGCCGATGAAGCGGTTGATGAAAACAAATTAATTGCGCAGCGCCGTGAAAAACTCTCCGCCATGCGTGAGCTGGGTAATCCGTTTCCCAATGATTTCCGTCGCAATACTCTGGCGGATGAATGCCAGCTGGCTTACGGTGATAAATCGGCGGAAGAACTGGAACAGCTGGATATTAAAGTTGCCGTAGCCGGCCGCCTGATGGCCAAGCGCATTATGGGTAAGGCCAGTTTCGCCCAGCTGCAGGATATGAGTGGCCGTGTACAACTGTTTCTGCAGCGTGATGCACTGCCGGAAGGTGTGTATAACGAGGGTTTTAAAAAATGGGATATCGGTGACATTATCGGTGCTGAAGGCACGCTGTTTAAAACCAAAACCGGCGAGCTCTCGGTTAAGGTGTCCAGTATCAAATTGCTGACCAAGTCGCTGCGCCCGCTGCCTGAAAAATTCCATGGACTGTCCGATCAGGAAACCCGTTATCGTCAACGCTATGTTGACCTGGTAATGAACCAGGAAGTGCGTCAGACATTCCAGCTGCGCTCGAAAATTATTTCCTATATCCGTCGATTCTTTGAAGAGCGTGGCTTTATGGATGTGGAAACGCCGATGTTGCAGGCGATTCCCGGTGGTGCCACCGCCAGACCTTTTGAAACACACCACAATGCGCTGGATATGCCGATGTTTATGCGTATAGCACCGGAGCTTTACCTGAAACGCCTGGTTGTGGGTGGTTTTGAAAAGGTTTTTGAGATTAACCGTAACTTCCGTAATGAAGGGGTTTCCACCCGGCACAATCCCGAGTTCACCATGCTTGAATTCTATATGTCCTATGCAGACTACAATGACCTGATGGATCTTACCGAAGAGCTGTTACATGGTCTAGCCAGGGATGTGGTCGGTCATACGCAGATTGATTACCAGGGCGACAGCTATGACTTTGCCGGAAAGTTTGCGCGCATCTCGGTGTTCGACTCCATTTTGCAATACAACCCGGAGTTAACTGCGTCGGATATCGATAATATCGAGTCGGCACGCAAGGTTGCGGAGAAACTGCATATCCCGTTGAAAGACAGTTACGGCCTGGGCAAGATCCAGATCGAAATATTTGAAAAAACCGTTGAACACCGTTTAATGAACCCGACCTTTATCACCGAATACCCAACTGAAGTTTCACCGCTGGCCCGCCGTAATGATAAAAATGACTTTATCACCGAGCGCTTTGAATTCTTTGTTGGCGGCCGTGAAATAGCCAATGGCTTCTCTGAATTAAACGATGCGGAAGACCAGGCGGAACGTTTCAAACAGCAGGTAGCTGAAAAAGATGCCGGTGATGATGAAGCCATGCATTACGATGCGGATTACATCCGCGCACTGGAGCATGGTTTACCACCCACAGCCGGTGAAGGTATCGGTATTGATCGACTGGTGATGCTGTTAACCAACTCACCCTCGATTCGCGATGTAATTCTGTTCCCGCATATGCGGGTTGAAGCCTGAGGGATAATCAATCGCCGTGTCTGAATTTGATCTGATCAAACGTTATTTCAAATCTTCAGCACAGCAACGTGATGATGTCATTCTGGGCATCGGTGATGATTGCGCGCTGCTTTCGCCACCGGCGGGTAAGCTACTTGCACACAGCACAGATACCTTAATTGCCGGTGTGCATTTTCCGCAACAGACTGCGGCATCTGACATCGGTTATAAGTCGCTGGCGGTCAATCTGAGTGATCTGGCAGCGATGGGCGCAGAACCTGCCTGGGCCAGCCTGGCCATTACACTGCCATCGGCCAGCGAGTCCTGGCTGGAGCAGTTTATGCAGGGCTTTAACCAGCTGGCAAGTCAGTACAATCTGGCACTGGTTGGTGGCGATACCACGCGGGGGCCCTTGAGTATTACCGTGGGTGTTACCGGTTTTGTTGATGCGGTAAATAGTTTTAGGCGCAGTAATGCAAGGGCAGGGGACGCGGTTTTTGTCAGCGGCACTATCGCCGATGCACGACTGGGGTTGGAGCTGCTACAGGATGAAAACACAGCTACTGGTTGCACTCAGGTAGACAGAGCGTTTTTGCTTGAGCGCCTGAATCGCCCAACTCCACGCCTTGATGTTGCCCGCTTACTGAGCCCTTATCCAATTGCGGCGATTGATCTGTCCGATGGCCTGCTTGGTGACCTGCAACATATCTGTGATGCCAGCGGGCTTGGCGCGCGAATTGATCTCAACAAGATTCCCCTGTCTACTGCTGCACATAACCGCTTGCATAATCGCATCGACTGGCCATTGATATTAAATGCCGGTGATGATTATGAATTATGCTTTAGCTGCAAGCCTGAAGACATCGCTTCGATACAGAAAACTATGCGCGTACATCAGATACAGGTAACACAGATCGGTGAAATAACCGCAGCCACCGGCATAGTCTGTGAACTGGATGGCCAGGCATTTTCGCTGGATAAGGTATCAGGCTATGATCATTTCAGTCGTGAAGAATAATTAGATGAATAATAACAACAATACTGCCGGTAAGAATTCAGTCAAGGTGCCGTTTAGCTATCTGAAAAACCCCTTGCACTTTTTATCCCTGGGTTTTGGTTCCGGCTTAATGCCCAAAGCACCGGGCACTTTTGGCACACTGGCGGCGATTCCGGTTTATATACTGCTGGCACAAACTGAGCTGTGGCTGTTTCTTCTGGTTACGCTGTTGATTACGTTATGCGGCATTTATTTATGCAGTTACACCAGCCGAGCACTGGGTGTGCATGATCATTCGGCCATTGTGATTGATGAAATTGCCGGCTTCATGGTGACCATGATTGCGGTGCCCTTTGCATGGCAATGGATAGTGCTGGGCTTTGTGCTGTTTCGACTGTTCGATATTTTAAAACCCTGGCCAATCAGCTGGCTGGATAAAAACCTGCACGGCGGTCTGGGTATAATGCTGGACGATATACTGGCGGGCCTGTGTGCCCTGGGCTGTCTGCATCTAATTATCTATCTGTTATGAAATTTCTATTACTGATTGTAGTTCTGCTTTATGCGCCACTGGGTCTTGCCGTTAATCAGGCGAAGATGCAGATCGAGGTCCAGGCCTTAATGCCTGGCATGGTGGTACTGAATGTTAACCAGCAACGTGTCACCCTTAAGCAGGGTGAGGCCAATGAGCAGGGTTTACGGTTGATCTCGGCGGACACCGCAGCAGCGGTTATTGAAGTCAATGGCGTGGCTCAACGTTTCACCATGGGCAGCGCGGTGAGTACCCAGTTTATCCAGCCAAGGCAGCTCACCGAGCAGATTATGGCTGATGACCGCGGCATGTTTCGCGCCCATGGCAGTATCAATGGCCAGTCGGTGCGTTTCCTGGTGGATACCGGTGCCAGCAGTGTTGCCATGAGTGCAACTGACGCGCGCCGGCTGGGGATTCAATACCGCCTCGATGGCATCCCGGTGACAGCCAATACCGCCTCGGGCCTGGCCAAAGGCTGGCGCGTTCGTTTAAATACCGTGCGCCTTGGGCAGCTGCTGGAGAAAAATGTCGAAGCGGTGGTGGTGGATGGTGATCACCCAAGCCAGGTGCTGCTTGGCATGACTTTTCTTAAACGCATGCGTGTCGATAAAGATGGTGATCGAATGCAGATCACACAAACTCCCTGAGTTGTCCTGTATTTCTTTTACCGCAGAGTACGCTTTAGAGAACCGGTTGTCCCTGTGCCCTGAGCATGCGGCATAACTGAATCAGTGGCAGCCCGACCAGCGTATTCGGATCATCACCGCGCATACTCTCGAACAGGCAGATGCCCAGTCCTTCCGATTTAAAACTGCCGGCGCAATTATAGGGCTGGTCTGTCTGCAGGTAATGCGCTATCTCGTCGTCTCCAAGCTGCCTGAATTTAACCTGGTAGGGTTCGCAAATGACCTGTGCCGCACCCGTGGCGCTATTGAGCAGGCACAGCCCGGTATAAAAGGTTATGCACTGACCCGATGCGGCTTTCAGTTGCGCAAAGGCCTTGTCGAAATTTCCCGGTTTGTGTAGAACCTCGCCATTCAGGCTGGCACTCTGATCCGAACCAATAATCAGTGCCTGCGGATGGTGTGCGGCCAATGCGCGGGCCTTGGCTTGCGCCAGGCGCATTACCATGGCTTCAATCGATTCATCCACCAGCGGGGTTTCATCTATGTCCGGTGAATCTGTAACAAAGCTCAGATTGAGTTTTTCCAGCAGGGCTTTACGAAAGGGTGAGCTTGAGGCAAGAACTAGTTTCATGGATGGCAACTTTTATAATGATCGTTTTCGGCTATGGGGCAGTTGATGCTGTAACAAACCCGGCGCTATTTTACACTCAGTTAGCCACCGGGTCTAAAAGACTGACATTGCGGTGGATAACTGCGCTAAAATGCCCCATCAGGCAGTGCCTGAGTCGGCCAGTTTACTGCCCCGCTAAAACAGGGGGAAATGCTTGAAAATAAAGGAATTTCTTTTGACAGATCGACCATTTAGCTATAGAATCGCGCGTTTATTATGAAACCGACTCTACCTGTCCAGCTGAACTTCGCGCAAAAAGCCAAAAACGGCTTTGAAATTCAGGGAAAATTGCCAATCAGGCAGTTAAAACGTCTGGGCGAGTCATTGCTCTCAGAAGAGGGCGAAGTCGAGGTTTCACTGAAGTTTGATCGAGCCGGGCCCATTCCTTTTATCGAAGGGCATATTAAAACCGAGCTTGAGCTGCGTTGCCAGCGTTGTATGCAGGGCATGCGCTACCCGGTGGATAGCCATTTCAAACTGGGTATGGTGCAAAATGACGAACAGATGGACAGGCTTCCAGACGAGTATGAGCCCTACCTGCTGGAAGACGACAATAACCACCTTCACGATATGCTGGAAGATGAGTTATTACTGACATTGCCCCTGGTGGCAATGCACGATTTTGATTGTTCTGACTACCTGCAGCAGCAGGACTCAGCACAGGATGAAGAGCCGGATCAGTCAACTGCTGAGAAAAAGGAAAACCCTTTTGCAGCATTGAAGGATCTACTTTAATTTAGTTTCACAAGTTATTGATTATATTGTTTAATCACTGGAGATTGACATGGCGGTACAACAAAACCGTAAGACTCGTTCAAGACGTGGCATGCGTCGTTCACATGACGCACTGACTGGCGCGGCTCTGTCTGTAGAGCAAACAACCGGTGAAACCCATTTGCGTCACCACGTAAGCCCGGACGGTTACTTCAAAGGCCGTAAAATCGCTTCAGCCAGTTCCAGCGAAGGCTAATTCATATCAGATAACACAGTGCCGGGGTCTCCCGGTACTGTGCTGATACACTAAATATTTAACTATTCCGATTACGCTGAACCCCGTTTCAGTATGGCCGAGAGGTCAATCCTGTGGATTGATACCCAAGGCTTTGATACCCCACCAGACCCTGAACCATTTGAGACTGTATGCCTGACTCCCCAATAATTGCAATTGATGCCATGGGTGGCGACTTCGGCCCGGAAGTCACGGTCGCTGCGGCGGCGAACATCCTGAAAAAACGCAATGACGTCAAACTGATACTGGTGGGGCTTGAAGAACATATCCGCCAGCAGATGACGCAACTGCAGCTGCAGGACTCGGATCGGCTGTCCGTGGTGCATGCCTCGGAAATCGTTGCCATGGACGAGTCGCCCTCACAGGCGCTACGCAAGAAAAAGGACTCATCGATGCGCGTGGCAATCAACCTGGTGCATGAAGGCAGTGCCAGTGCCGCGGTCAGTGCCGGAAATACCGGCGCGCTGATGGCCACCGCCAAGTTTGTGCTGAAAACACTGCCCGGTATCGACCGTCCCGCGATTATGACCGCATTGCCGAATACCATGGGGCATACGCACATGCTGGATCTCGGTGCCAATGTGGACTCCAGTGCAGATCACCTGTTCCAGTTCGCGGTGATGGGCTCGGTCACTGCGGCTGCGGTTGATAATGTGGAAAATCCCCGTGTCGGCCTGCTCAATGTAGGTTCCGAAGCCACCAAGGGCAATGCGCAGGTAAAAGCGGCGGAGACCCTGTTGCAGAACAGTGGCCTTAACTATATTGGCTATGTCGAGGGTGATGATATTTTCAACGGCAGTGTGGATGTGGTGGTGTGTGACGGCTTCGTTGGCAATATCTCGCTTAAAAGCACCGAAGGCGCTGCTAAAATGATCTCCCACTTTATGCGTGAGGCATTTAATCGTAATATTTTCACTAAACTGATTGCATTACTGGCCCTGCCGGTACTCAAGTCATTTAAAAAACGCGTCGATCATCGCAGATACAATGGTGCCAGTCTGTTAGGCTTGAAGGACATTGTGATCAAGAGCCATGGTGGCGCTGATGCCTATGCCTTTGGCAAGGCAATTGAAGTGGCGATACTAGAGGTCGAGAAATCCATACCACAACGTATCGACAGCCACCTCGACACCTTACTGGATAAACCCGCTGAAAAAACGGTTCAGCCAAGCGAGTAAACACATTGAACTATTCACGTATTACAGGCACCGGTAGCTATTTACCTGAACGCATTATGACCAATGCGGATCTGGAAAAAGTGGTGGATACCACCGACCAGTGGATACAGGAGCGAACCGGTATCAAACAGCGCCATATAGCGGCGGATGACCAGACCACCTGTGACCTGGCAGAGCAGGCCTCCCGCAAGGCCATAGAGGCGGCGGGTATCAGCGCGCAGGACATTGACCTGATTATTGTGGCCACCACCACGCCGGACCAGGTATTTCCCAGCACCGCCTGTCTATTACAGAAAAAGCTCGACATCCACGGTTGTGCGGCATTCGATGTGCAGGCGGTGTGCACCGGCTTTGTCTATGCGCTGGGTATCGCGGATAATTTTATCAAAGCCGGTTCGGCTAAGTGCGCTCTGGTGGTGGGGGCAGAAACCCTGTCACGTATCCTCGACTGGAACGATCGCACCACCTGTGTGCTGTTTGGTGACGGCGCCGGTGCGGTTATACTGCAGGCCAGTGAAGAGCAGGGCATATTATCCACCCATCTTCACGCCGATGGCGCCTATGAGAACCTGTTAAGCGTACCCACCGGTATCTCCAAAGACCAGCAGCTGTTCCGTGAGGAAGGGGCCCATATCACCATGAAAGGTGGTGAGGTGTTCAAGATGGCGGTGAATACCCTGGGACGTATCGTTGATGAAACCCTGGCGGCGAATAATCTGCAGAAATCCGACATCGACTGGCTGGTGCCCCATCAGGCTAATATCCGCATTATCAATGCCACCGGTAAAAAGCTCGGACTCGACCCGGACCACGTGGTGGTCACGGTTGATCAGCAGGGTAATACCTCGGCGGCTTCGGTACCCCTTGCACTGGATACCGCGGTCAGGGATGGTCGCATTAAGCGCGGCGAAATGGTGATGCTGGAAGCCTTTGGTGGTGGTTTTACCTGGGGCGCAGCCTTACTTAAATGGTAAGCCGATAATGCAAGGAGCTCTCAGTCAGCATGCAATTTGAAGGGCTAGTTCCAGTGCTTATCTGTCAGCAGATCGAAAGCACGCTGGCGTTTTACCAGAAAGCCTTTCGCTACATTATTATTCAACAAAGCCAGGATGCGCAGGGACGACTTCACTGGGCACATCTTAAATCCGACAATACCGCGCTGATGCTACAAAGATGCACTGGTGAGCCTGCTGCAGAGTCCCGGGCTGGCAATATCATGCTGCATTACTATACTTCAGATATCCTGGCACAACAGCGTTATATGCGGGCTAATGGAATAGTGGTTGGCGAAATCGAAACCACGCCGTATGATATGAAACAGTTCTATGTCACAGATCCTGAAGGCAATCAGCTGTCAATTGGCCAAGGCACTGGGGAAGCTTAGGCATATCTGTTTACTCAATATGATGTGCAAACAGCAATACAGCAAATGAAAACAACACTGGTTGTAATTTTAAAAAAATAAACCACGCAGGCCGGGTAACGGCCCTTACTTATTCTCAAAGGGTTCAACTGTGAACACATTTAGCAAACTGGTTTTATTAACAACTTTACTTGCCTCTGTCACCGCCTGTGCGATCACCGAGGTTACATCCAGCACCAGCTCGACCCTGGATGCGGTTACTCCAGATGTAACAAGCACCGACTTCGTTAATAAACGTTATCTGGCCATTCGCAGTGAAGCCGCCAGGGGCGAGGGTGAAAACCTTGAGGCACTGGCGCAGCTGCTGGGGCATCCGGACAGCCGTGTTTTTTCACAGAATCTGAAAGATAATTTTGAGCAGATTTTTAGTCAGGTCACAGATCCGCAAGAAATCATTGCACGGATAGAGGCCAGCAGCTTACATAAAGGCTAAAACCTTTTACACTCGCATCAATGCCCATGAGGGAATAGGCCATTGTTTAGCAAACCTGATCACCATAAACCGCAACCTGCTGTATCACAGCAGCAGGTAAATAATGCCTCAATATTACTGATCGCCATCACGCTGTCGGTTGTGGCAGCCAGCTGGCTGTTTTCCCTGCCAGCCGAGTTCAATCTTAAAATTATCGCTGAACTCTTGCCGTTACTGCTGGCGGTAGCAGGCATGTTATTGCTAAGGCGTTTGCAAAGTCCTCTGCTCAACCGCCTGTTCAGTGCACTCGCCTATGGCCTGGTCTTTGCTTGCTGGGGCTATGTGGTGTATATCAACACTGCCATGCAGTTACCTGCACAGAAAACCGCCATATTACATATCGGCTTTGCCAACAGCATGTATTTGCTGGGCATGTGTGTACTGTCCATCTGGCTGGCACGCTACTTCAAATATGCCCTATACCTTTCGGCGACTTCACTGCTGGCATTATGTGTAGTGTTATTTCTGTCCACCTCAGTCAGTTTCAGTTTTGTTCTGGCCGTTGCACTGATATTGCTCAGCAGTATTGCCATCGGTTTTATTTCCAATGGTGAAAAAGCGGTTAGTGGAAGTGAAGCTATATACGATGAGTATATTCAGGACGAATTCAATGACGAGGACCTGTTACCACCCGCTGAGGGTGAACAGCAGATTACCCCCGAACTGGAAATCAATGCCTTACCGTTAAATGAATCATCAGTACGCCATGAATGGGATGTGATACTGCAGGAACTGCACGGTGAGCTTAAAAACACCTCGGATGTGGATCAGCTATTCAAGCGGATGCTGGTATTTCTCAATGGTGCAATGGAATTCGATGCGGCGGCAGTGGGTATGCTGCAGGATAAAACCATCAGAAAAATTGCCACCTTCGGTGGCGATGAATTTCTGCATACACAGTCACTTAACTGGACCAATCAGCGCATCAATGATTTATTCAGCAGTCGCAAACCTGTGCTCAGCAGCCAGTCCCATATGAGCCGTCAGGCAGGCGTCGAGAGTGAGCCATTGCATCGCCTGGACGTGCCGGTTATCTCCAACAGTAAGGTGGTGGGTCTGGTGACATTATTCAGGGAACATCTGCTGTTTGATACCAATGATATCAAGCTCGCATCCAGTATTGTGTTCCACAGTATGGTGGCACTGCGACAGGCTCGCCTGCAGGACGACGTAAAACGCCTGTCATCCTCAACACCGGCTGCCAGGTTAACGGTTTACAGCCGTGAACAGTTTGTTGAGCAGGTTAAACCGGTAATAAACAAACTCGATAAGCCACGTGAGTGCTCGCTGTTTATTGTTGAGATCGATAATATTGACCAGGTGATTGACAAGGTTGGACGGGAAGCGGGGCAGCAATTGTACAAGGCGGTGTCCAGGGCGATTGCCGCGAACCTGAAAGAATCGGACCTGATTGGTCAGTATGGTAAGGAAGCGTTTGTAGTGTTACTGGATGAAACCGAACTGATGGATGCAAAGAGTACCGCAGAAAAAATCCGTGCCCAGGTCGAAAATATCAAACTGAAATACCAGGATCAGGTGGTCACCACAACGGTGAGTATCGGTTTAACCATTTTCTCGGATGCAGAAGAAAGCCTGTCGTCCTTAATGCGTAAAGCGGATATGGGGCTGTTTGTGGCCAAGGAAAATGGCAGCAATACGGTTAAGGTCAGTCTTTAGTCGTTAGTCTTTAGTCCTTAGTCGACTGAGGACAAACGACTAACGACTAACGACTAACGACTAACGACTAACGACTAACGACGTATTTTACGCCTGTTGTGATCGCGTCAACATGTCTTTAGCGTGATCAATGGTCTGTTGTGTAATTTCAAGCCCACCCAGCATTCTGGATATTTCATCCACCCGATCCGCTTCACTCAATGGTTTAATTTCGGTGCGGGTTTCCTTGCCATCGGTGTGCTTGTAGACCTGCATATGATAGTGCGCCTGTGAGGCCACCTGGGGCAGGTGAGTAATACAGAACACCTGGCGTGATTCACCCAGCTTGCGCAGGTGCTTGCCGACAATTTCTGCAATGCCACCGCCGACACCACTGTCTACTTCATCGAATATCAAGGTTGGAATACGCCCCTGTTGTGCGGTAATCATCTGTATTGCCAGGCTGATACGGGCCAGTTCACCGCCCGACGCGGTTTTTGCCAGTGCCTTGAATGGCTGGCCGGTATTGGTGCTCACCTGGTATTCAATCTGGTCCACACCACTGGCTGAGGGCGTTTCCTTTGGTTTGATCTGGATTTCAAACTGGCCACCGGCCATACCCAGTGTCTGCATCGACTGGCTGATTTCACGGTTCAGTTTCTTCGCGGTTTTCTGTCTTGATTGCGAGAGTTTTTCTGCCTGCTGGTAGAACTGTTTTTCCAGCTGTTCGACACGTGCCTGCAACTGGCTGATATTTTCATCGGCATTATCCAGTTCATCCAGTTCTTCAGCCAGACGCTGGTGCAATGCAATCAGCTGATCCGGTTCGACATGGTGTTTCCTGGAGAGATCATGGATAACGCCCAGGCGGGTTTCGATTTCACTAAAACGCTGCGGATCGCTGTTGAGGTTGTCCCGGTAATCACGCAGCAGGCTGGCGCTTTCTTCAATCTGTACCATGGCTTCGGAGAGCATTTCATACACCGGCGATATTTTTTCATCGGTGGCAATAATCGATTCAATAGTACGTGCCTGACGGGAGAGTTGCGTGTATATGCTGTTTTCATCCGCTTCATACAGCGCCTGCAAGCTGGCGGCGGTTTTTTCATCCAGCTCATCGGCATTGGCGAGTAGCTGGTGCTCCTGTTGCAGCTGCTGTGCTTCTCCGTCCTGCAGTTCCAGCTGATCCAGTTCACTCACCTGGTAACGTAAAAGATCAAGGCGATCATTGCGGTCCTGGCTGGCATTGCTGAGCTCGGTCAGTTTTGTTTTCTGTTTACGCCATTCGCTAAAAGTTGATTTAACATCATCGACTAAAGGAGCATGATTGGCATAGTCATCCAGTAACTGACGTTGCATCTCGGCTTTCATGAGTGACTGGTGTTCGTGCTGGCCATGAATATCCACCAGCATTTCGCCCAGCTGGCGCATGTCCTGTAAGGGCACCGCGCTGCCATTGATAAAGGCCCGTGAACGGCCGTCTGATCCAAGGCGTCGACGCAACAGACAGTCACCTTCTGAGTCCAGTTCCTTTTCGCTTAACCATTGCTGCACAAAGGGCAGGGCGGAAATATCAAACTCGGCGCTGATTTCGGCCTTGCTGGAACCGGCGCGTACACTGTCGGAGTCGGCGCGATCCCCCAGTAGCAGGCCCAGTGCACCTAACAGAATCGATTTACCCGCACCGGTTTCACCGGTGAGTGCGGTGAGCCTGTCTTTAAGGTCAAGATCCAGGTGATCAATAATGGCAAAATTACGAATGCGAATATGTGTCAGCATAATGGCTTTTAGAGTTGCTCGCTCCAGTGAAGTTTGGCACGCAGAATATCATAGTAATCGTAACTTGCCGGATGAATTAAATGAATAATGTTCTGCTTTTTGCGCACCACAATCTTATCGCCGGCAATGACGTCAAAGGCGGTCTGGCCATCGAAAGTCACCTGTGAAGTGGTTTGCTTGCTGTCACCAATCACAACTTCTACGGTGCTGTTGGCATTAATCACCAGTGGGCGATTACTCAGGGTGTGGGGACAGATGGGTACCAGCACCATGGCATCCAGCGTGGCATGCAGTAACGGGCCGCCGCTGGACAGGGCATAGGCGGTTGAGCCGGTGGGGGTGGAGATCACCAGCCCGTCGGAGCGCTGGAAATTGACAAACTGGCCATTGATATAGGTTTCGAATTCAATCATCCGTGCTACGTCACGAATATGCACCACCACATCATTAAAGGCATCGGCCCGAGCGACGGTTTCGCCTGAACGAATTACTTCGGCTTCCAGCAGAAAGCGACTTTCATCGACATACTGGCCATCCAGAATCTGCTGCAGGTGTTCCAGCATCTGATCCGGCGAGATGTCGGCCAGAAAACCCAGTCGTCCCAGGTTAATACCCAGCACCGGTGTGCCGAAATCCGCCAACGAACGCACCGCGCTGAGAAAGGTACCATCGCCGCCCACTACTATGGCCAGATCCGACTGTTGCGCCAGTGTCTCACGGCTCACACAGTCGGTGTTTTCAATCAGGCCTTCTGCGCTTTGATCAAACAGTACCTCACAGGATTTATCCCTGAGAAAATCAAACAGCTGCCTGACGGTCTGGCTAACCGCGTCACTGTCATCTTTGGCAATAATGCCGATGGTTTTTATATTGATTGTCATAGTGGCAACTTAATGGTTGTGGGCTTTTTCGCTGAGTTGATATAAAAGTTCCAGCGCCTCTCTCGGGCTTAAACTGTCAATCTCCAGCTCCTGTAACTGCTCTACAATCGGGTGCGGGTTACTGTTAAACAGCTCAAGCTGCCCGGTGGTTTCTTCCACGAAAACCTGGTGTGAACCCACCGACTGGCGTTCCAGTATCTGCAATTTCTTGCGTGCACTTTTTATAACACTGCTCGGTACACCCGCCAGGCGTGCCACCTGTAAACCATAACTCTGGTTGGCGGGCCCCGCTTTAACACTGTGCATAAACACAATGCTGTCACCGTGTTCAACCGCATCCAGGTGAACATTTTTTACGCTTTTAACCTCATCCACCATCGAGGTCAATTCAAAATAATGGGTAGCAAACAGGGTAAACGGCCGGCTTTCGATCGCCAGGTTTTCCGCACAGGCCCAGGCCAGGGATAGACCATCGAAGGTGCTGGTGCCACGACCGATTTCATCCATCAGCACCAGGCTTTTTTCAGTGGCGTTATTCAGGATATTCGCCGCTTCGGTCATCTCTACCATAAAGGTTGAACGCCCCGAGGCCAGGTCATCGGAGGCGCCGATACGGGTAAATATACGGTCGATCGGGCCTAGTACTGCTTTTTCCGCGGGGACATAACAGCCGATATGTGCCATCAATACAATCAGCGCGGTCTGCCGCATATAGGTGGACTTACCCCCCATATTGGGGCCGGTAATGATCAGCATGCGCTGCTGGTCATTGAGCTTGCAGTCATTGGGAATAAACGCATCCCGGGTGACCTGCTCAACCACCGGGTGTCGGCCGGCGACAATATCAATTGCCGGGCGTGACTGGAACTGTGGCTGGCAGTAATCCAGGCTGTCTGCGCGTTCGGCAAAACAGCTGAGGGTATCGAGTTCGGCCAGGGCTTCTGCAGATTTTTGTAATGCGGGCAATGACAGCAGCAACTGATCCAGCAATTCATCGTAGAGCTGTTTTTCACGGCTCAGTGCACGTTCCCTTGCACTAAGCACCTTGTCTTCAAAGGCTTTTAATTCTTCGGTAACAAAACGCTCCGCCGACTTCAGTGTCTGTCGGCGAATATAATCAGCCGGTGCCTTATCCGATTGTGCGCGGGAGATTTCAATATAGAAACCGTGCACCCGGTTATAGCTTACCTTGAGTGTACTGATGCCGCTGCGTTCTTTTTCCCGGGCCTCCAGTTCAACCAGAAACTGGTCGGCGTTTTTACTCAGGTGTCTCAGCTCATCCAGCTCGCTGTCATAGCCATCAGCAATCACGCCGCCGTCGCGAATCACCACCGGCGGGTTTTCAATAATTGCGGCTTGTAACAGCGCCACCAGCTCCGGGTGTTCGCTGATATGTTCGGCCAGTGTTTGCAGCCGTGTTGCGGCAATCGATTGAAGACTCAGCTGTAACTCGGGTAGCTGTGCCAGTGAATGTCCCAGTGTGTACAGGTCACGGGGGCGGGCGCTTTTGATTGCCACCCGGCTCAGAATCCGTTCGATATCGCCCACCGGCTTGAGCTGGTCCTGGACCGCCTGGTAATCACGGTTTTTAAGCAGCGCTTCTATGCTCTGGTGGCGCCCCTGCAGTTGTTGCTGATCCCGTAGGGGTCGGTTTATCCAGCGACGCAGGCAACGGCTGCCCATGGCGGTACTGGTTTTATCAATGACCGAAGCCAGGGTGTTTTCTGTGCCGCCGTGCAGATTGGTTTCCAGTTCCAGGTTGCGTCGGCTGGCGGCATCCAGCAGCACCGCGTCTTCACTGCGTTCAACCCGCAGCCCCTGGATGTGTGGCAGCGCAGTGCGTTGTGTGTCCTTTACATATTGCATCAGGCAACCCGCGGCGAGAATCGCCAGGGTCATCTGTTCGCAGCCGAAACCGGCCAGGTCGCGGGTTTTAAATTGCTCGGTCAGCAACCGCTCACAGGTATCTTTTTCAAAGTACCAGGGCGGCTGGCGACGCAGCCCTTTGATGGATGCCAGGGACGAATAACAGGCATCGTCTTCGGAGATTAAAATTTCCGCGGGTTTGATGCGTTCCAGTTCGGTCTGCAGTTGTTCCAGGCCATGCAGTTCTTCTACAAAAAAACGCCCGGAACTGATATCCAGTACCGCAAGTCCGATCTGTTCCTGATGCGTGGCAATGGCCATAAGGAAATTGTCGCGACGGTCTTCCAGCAGGTTTTCATCGGTGACCGTGCCGGGTGTGATAATGCGTACCACCTGACGCTCGACCGGGCCTTTGGATGTGGCAGGATCACCCACCTGTTCACAGATAGCCACCGACTCGCCGGCGCGAATCAAGCGCGACAGGTAATTATCCGCGGCATGAAACGGAATGCCGCACATGGGAATCGGTTCGCCATTGGATTTGCCCCGTGCGGTGAGGGTGATATCCAGCAGCTGCGAGGCGCGGCGTGCGTCATCGAAAAACAGCTCGTAGAAATCACCCATGCGATAGAACAGCAGATGCTCGGTATGCTCCGCCTTGATGCGTAAAAACTGTTGCATCATTGGTGTGTGCTGGCTTTGATCTGAGGTGGGTTTGTCTAGTGTATCGAGCACGGATAACCTGTGATTTAACGGCAATTTTATGGATTTATAATGCGCAATATTGTCGCATGTCACCCAGACAGGCGCTAGTCTGGTGAGTAAGCACTATATCAGGTATAAATGAATCACACTGCTTCAGACAATTATCAATACTATGAATATTAATGACTTCGATGACCCCGCGATTACACAACTCGCTGAAACGCTGGCTGCACGGCTTAGTGAGTCTCGGCTTAAACTGGCCTGCGCTGAATCCTGTACCGGTGGCTGGATTGCAAAGTCGCTGACCGATCTAAGCGGCAGTTCCCGCTGGTTTGATTGTGGCGTGGTGACTTACAGTAACCAGGCAAAAATAAACCTGCTGGGGGTTTCTGCGCAAACCCTGGATGCGCACGGTGCGGTGAGCCAGCCGGTGGTTAAGGAAATGGTGCTGGGCTTGCTGGATCGCTGCGATGCGGATTACGGTATTGCGGTGAGCGGCATTGCCGGCCCGGGCGGTGGCAGTGCGGACAAGCCGGTGGGCACGGTCTGGCTGGCCTGGGGGCGGCCGGGGGTGTTGATCGAGGCGATGCGCTTCAGGTTTGATGGGGATCGTGAGCAGGTGCGACGCCAGGCGGTGATCGCTGCAATTCAGGGTGTGCTGCGCCTGCTTAAGCAAAATGACGGCAACTAAAGCACCAACCCAACGGGTGTTTTTTGCCTTATGGCCCGATGATGCGGCGCGCCAGCAAATCATTGACGGCTTCCGCCAGTCGGTATTTGCATTACAGCCGGGCAGGCCGGTCACGGCAGAGAACCTGCACCTCACCCTGCATTATATGGGGCAGCTGGAATTACCGGTGATCGCAGAATTACAGCAAGCGGCAGCTCAGATTGAGCCGATTGAGTTTTCGCTAACGCTGGATCGCTTTGGCAGTTTTCCCGCCGCCGGTGTGTTGTGGCTGGGTTGTTCGAAAATATCCGGGACACTGGCGCATTTGCACCAGGCCCTGGCAAGCCAGTTGCTTGCAGCGGGTATTGAGCCGGAGCAGCGTCCGTTCCAGCCCCATGTGACCCTGGTGCGCCATTACAAACAGGCGCTCACAGCCGAGCAGTCACCGCTGGCTCAGCCGCTTAACTGGGCAGTTAAGCAGTTTGCACTGCTGGAGTCGGTATCCTCGGCGCAGGGTGTGGTCTACCGGCCGCTGGCGGTTTATCCGCTGATGCCGACGTAACAGCTCAGGCAATAAATGACCAGCCAGCAATAGCCTCGATTTCATCGCGATTACTGAGCACCAGCTGGTAGGCGCTGGGGTTAAGGCTGTGATCCGGGCTGGTGTCCACTTTCAGCTGTTGCAGCAGGTAGGCTGCCAGTGCACGCCTCACCTGTAATGTGATCTTTCCATCCTGCATGGCGTAATCGTAGCCGAGCGCGCTGCGTTGTTTCTGGTTCAGACCAGGATGAGGCTCGATCACCAGCTCAACCTGTTCCATCCATTCATCATCATAATCCTGGCTGGACTCGGCACTGGCACTGAGCTGCTGTGCGTGGGTAAAGCGTGACAGTACAAAGTCACGGAAATCATAGTCTTTATGGTTGTAGGCGCGCACATGCCAGCGCAGGCCGGTATTGATCAGCGCGTGGGGTTCAATAATACGGCGGTTGCCAGCATTGTCATTGCTTCGGCTGAGGGAATGGTATTCAACCTCGAGTTGCGTACCGGCTTTCATGGCGCGAATAATCTGTGCCAGCACCGCTTTTTCCGGCAGGCGAGCAGGCAGTGGTAGGCTTTCTACACTGATGCCGTAAATCGGTTGTTCACCGCAGGGATTGTCCACGCTGAGCAGGTTATGGGAAAACATTGACAGAATGGTTTGCGGGCTCAGGTCGGCAAACACCTCGTCAAACTGTGCACTGGGCACAAAGCCGAACAGGCTGGGGTTGTATTCCAGGTTATCCGGGGCCAGGTCGTTGTACAGTTTAAGGTCCTTGGTGGCCGCCGGATCGGAGATGCCATAGGCTCTGGCCAGCATACTGCGGCTGATCATGCCGGTGTAGTAGGCCATGACTTCAATAAACTGCAGCCGCTGCCGGGTGGCAAATTTAATCTCGTTCAGCATTTTTACATTATTAGTCACATGCACTCCACAGCCTGGTTTTTCTTATTATGCGTCTAATATAGTTTAGCTGGTAATTTTTATCAACATGATAAAAACTATTGACAGCGTAAAATGTATCCACTAACCTACAAACATATCGCAAGCAGATCCGCGACTAACCTAACAAGCAAACCAGATACAGGGGAAGCACAATGGATGAAAACAAGAAAAAAGCACTGAGCGCAGCGCTGAGTCAAATCGAGAAACAGTTCGGCAAGGGTTCCGTGATGCGCATGGGCGACGGTGGCCCCCGGGCCAATATTGAAGCCATTTCTACCGGTTCGATCGGTCTGGATGTCGCACTGGGCATTGGCGGCCTGCCAAAGGGTCGCGTAGTTGAAATCTACGGTCCTGAGTCATCGGGTAAAACCACTCTGACCCTGCAGGTGATTGCCGAGGCGCAGAAAGTCGGCGGCACCTGCGCCTTTGTTGATGCGGAGCACGCGCTGGACCCATCCTATGCCGAGAAGCTTGGCGTGGATGTAGACGAGCTGCTGGTATCCCAGCCGGATACAGGTGAGCAGGCGCTGGAAATAACCGACATGCTGGTGCGCTCGGGCGCGGTCAGCGTGGTGGTGGTCGACTCGGTGGCTGCATTGACACCCAAGGCAGAAATCGAAGGCGAGATGGGGGATTCCCATATGGGTCTGCAGGCGCGCCTGTTAAGCCAGGCGCTGCGTAAGCTGACCGCCAATATCAAGCGCTCCAATACACTGGTGATCTTTATCAACCAGTTGCGGATGAAGATTGGTGTGATGTTCGGTAACCCGGAAACCACCACCGGTGGTAATGCGCTGAAATTCTATTCCTCGGTTCGTCTGGATATTCGTCGCACCGGCGCGATCAAGAAGGGCGAGGAGATCGTCGGTAACGAAACCAAGGTGAAGGTGGTCAAGAACAAGGTGGCGCCACCCTTTAAAACCGTTAACTTTGAAATTCTTTATGGCGAAGGCATTTCCCGTGAGGGTGAGCTGATTGATATGGGTGTAAGCTGCAATATCGTCGACAAGGCCGGTGCATGGTACTCCTATGATGGTGAACGCATTGGCCAGGGCAAGGACAAGGTGCGCAGCTTTATGAAGGAAAACCCGGCGATTGCCAGTGAAATCGAGGCGAAGATTCGCGCCACGCTGATGCCGGACCCCAAATCACTGCCGGTTGAGGAAGACATTACAGAAGACATGCCGGAACTGGCGGAAGAGTAAATATCGCCGGTGTCACAACAGCCCGCCTGCAGCTTTGATTGCAGGCGGGCTCTTGTGTTCTGTATGATCAATTAATGCGGATAAGCTATGGCACGTTCAATCAATGAGGTGGCAATTGCAGCCCTTGCGCGGCGTGAGCATTCGCGCCTGGAAATGCGCAGAAAACTTAAAACAAAAGGCTTTGACGAAGCTGATATAGACCGCGCGATTCGGCAGCTTTGCGAGAATAATTTGCTCTCGGATGAGCGTTTTAGCGAAAGTTATATTAATATGCGCAGGCAGCGCGGTTACGGCCCCTTGCGCATAGCGCAGGAGTTGCGCGAGCGGGGCGTGGACGATGAGCTGATCGCAGACTTTGTGGATAATAATGATCCAGCCTGGCGAACGCTAATGCGACAGCAGTATATAAAAAAATACGGCCAGACACTGGCGAGCGAGTATGCTGAAAAAGTAAAGCGCGCCAGGTACCTGCAAACCCGGGGTTTTCCGCTGGACTGGATATTCAAGCTCGATTCACTGGATGAACTGGATTACTAAGTTCATTTAAATCAATAATTTAAATATAAGTGTTAATGTAATTTAATATGATGACGACAGCGCAAATTCGACAGAGATTTCTCGACTACTTTAAATCAAAAGATCATGAAGTGGTTGCCTCCAGTTCGCTGGTGCCTGGCAATGACCCCACCTTGCTGTTTACCAATGCCGGCATGGTGCAATTTAAAGATGTGTTTCTCGGGCAGGACCAGCGTCCCTATAGTCGGGCGACATCGAGTCAGCGCTGTGTGCGTGCCGGTGGTAAACATAATGACCTGGAAAATGTCGGTTACACCGCGCGTCATCACACCTTTTTTGAAATGCTGGGCAACTTCAGTTTCGGTGATTATTTCAAACGCGAAGCCATCCGCTATGCCTGGGAGTTCCTGACTGAAGAACTCCAGCTGCCGGCAGACAAGCTCTGGGTCACGGTCTACGAAGAAGACAGTGAAGCAGCGTCTATCTGGCTGGATGAGATCGGCGTGGATGCAAACCGGTTTTCACGCATCGGTGACAAGCCCGGCGGTAAACCCCACGAAAGCGATAACTTCTGGTCGATGGGGGATACCGGCCCCTGTGGTCCCTGTACCGAAATTTTCTACGATCACGGCGAAAGCATTCCCGGTGGTCCGCCGGGCACACCGGAAGAAGACGGTGATCGTTATATCGAAATCTGGAACCTGGTATTTATGCAGTATAACCGTGACAAGGACGGCGTGCTGCACCCACTGCCCAAGCCTTCGGTGGATACCGGCATGGGGCTCGAGCGGCTGGCGGCGATTCTACAGAACGGTCACAGCAATTACGACATCGACCTGTTCCAGGCACTGATTGCCGCTGCCGCCAAAGCCACCGGCTGTGATGGTTTAAGCAACAGCTCACTGAAGGTCATTGCTGACCATATCCGCTCCTGTTCATTTCTGGTTGTGGATGGTGTGCTGCCATCCAATGAAGGCCGTGGCTATGTGTTGCGGCGGATTATCCGCCGGGCACTGCGACATGGACACAAACTGGGACAGAATGAGCCGTTTTTCTATCAGCTGGTCAGTGTGCTGGTGGAGCAGATGGGTGAAGCCTACCCGGAACTTGCCCAGGCACAGGCGATGGTGGAAAAAACACTCAAGCTTGAGGAGCAGCGATTTGCAGAAACCCTCGACAAGGGCATGAAGATTCTGCAGGAAGGTATTGCGTCTCTCAGTGATCAGCAAGCAGGTAATCAGCAGATTCCCGGTGAGATGGTGTTTAAATTGTACGACACCTACGGCTTCCCGGTGGATCTAACCGCCGATATTGCCCGCGAACATGGCCTCACCCTGGATATGCCAGGCTACGAAGCGGCGATGCAGGGACAGCGTGAACAGGCGCGCTCCTCCAGCAAGTTCGGTGTTGATTACAATGAGGCGATCAGTACCGATGCGGTGACCGACTTTACCGGCTATGAGCAGCTGCAGGATCAGTCCGAGGTAGTTGCGCTCTACAAAGCTGGCGAAGCGGTTGATTCGATCAGTGGCGGTGATGAGGCGGTGGTGATTCTTAAAAACACGCCTTTCTATGCGGAGTCCGGTGGGCAGGTGGGTGATACCGGTTTGCTGCACAACGAACAGTGCCGTTTTGATGTGATGGACACGCAGAAGCAGGGTAAGGCCTTTATTCATATCGGTTCACTGGCGGAAGGTGAATTGAGTGTGGGTGACAGGCTGAGTGCTGAAATTGATGCTGCGCGCCGAGATGCCACCATCCGTAATCACTCCGCCACCCATTTAATGCATGCCGCCTTGCGCAAGGTGCTGGGGGAGCATGTGCAGCAGAAAGGCTCGCTGGTAGACAGTGAAAAACTGCGGTTTGATTTCTCCCATAACGAAGCGGTAAGTGCCGAGCAGTTGCATGAAATTGAGCGCCTGGTAAATCAGCAGATTCGTACCAACCTGGCGGCGGAAGCGGAGATTATGCCGATTGCTGATGCCAAGGCGAAAGGCGCCATGGCGTTATTTGGCGAGAAGTACGGTGATGAAGTGCGGGTTATTACCCTGGGGGATTTCTCGATTGAGCTGTGCGGTGGCGTGCATGTAAAACGCAGCGGTGACATCGGCTATTTTAAAATCACAGCGGAAACCGGGATTGCCTCCGGCATTCGTCGCATTGAAGCGGTTACCGGTGCAGCTGCGGTTGAATTGGCCAATACACAATCTAATAAAATCAATAAGATATCATCTCTTCTTAAGGCAAGTTCTGATGAGATTGAAGACAAACTGGCACAGCTGTTAACCCGGCTCAAGTCGCAGGAAAAGGACATTGCCCAGCTTAAATCGAAGATGGCCACACAGACCGGGCGCGACCTCACCGCTGAAGCGGTCGATGTGTCCGGGGTGAAAGTGCTGGCGGTTAAACTGGATGGCGTTGATAGTAAAGCCCTGCGCGATACCATGGACCAGCTGAAAAACAAACTCGGTTCGGCGATTGTTGTGCTGGCGACGGTTGAGGGTGACAAGGTCAGCCTGTGTGCCGGGGTCAGCAAGGACCAGACCGACCGGGTGAAAGCCGGGGAGCTGGTGAATATGGTGGCGACCCAGGTCGGTGGTAAGGGTGGCGGACGGCCGGATATGGCGATGGCCGGTGGCAGTCAGCCGCAAAACCTGGCAACCGCACTGTCCAGCGTCAAAGACTGGGTGGCGGACCAGCTTGGCTGATCTTAAGCGGATTGTGGCTTGCCTGGCTGGTTTAAATCTGCTGCAAAGTTATTTACCTGCAGATTAAGCCTGTGCGATAATCCGCGCCGCTAAAAGCCCGCCAGCACAGCCGCTGGCAGGTTTTACGCAAATACTTTCAGGGCATTTTATAGCGCTTTATACATCCCCTGATATTAAGGAATTTATTTTATAAACCGGTTAGTTCGGTGACTACAGGCTTAGTTAACGGGCACACCCGAGATGGCTGCACAGATAATATGGCATTAATTGTACAAAAATACGGTGGCACTTCCGTGGGCACCATCGAACGTATCCAGGCAGTGGCGGACCGGGTGATTGCCAGCCGTGATCGGGGTAACCAGCTGGTGGTCGCAGTGTCAGCGATGAGTGGTGAAACCAATCGCCTGATTGCGCTGGCCCATGAAATTGAGCAAAGTCCTTCCACGCGCGAGATGGATGTACTGGTTTCCACCGGCGAGCAGGTGACTATCGCGTTGCTAACCATGGCGCTGCAGGCCAAAGGTGCTAAAGCCAAATCCTATACCGGTGCACAGATCAAAATACTCACCGACAATGCCCATAGCAAGGCGCGGATTCTGGATATTCAGTGCGACAACCTGCAGGCAGACCTTAATGACGGTTACATTATAGTGGTAGCCGGTTTCCAGGGTGTGGATGAAAACGGCAATATCACCACCCTGGGTCGTGGTGGTTCGGATACCACCGCGGTTGCCATGGCAGCTGCGCTCAAGGCGGATGAATGCCAGATCTACACCGACGTGGATGGTGTTTATACCACCGACCCACGGGTTGAGCCAAAAGCCAGAAAGCTGGATCGCATTACCTTCGAGGAAATGCTGGAGATGGCCAGCCTGGGTTCAAAAGTACTGCAGATCCGCTCCGTGGAGTTTGCAGGCAAATACAATGTTCCCCTGCGCGTTCTGTCTTCATTTGAAGAAGGCGAGGGAAGCGGCACTTTAATCACAACTGAGGAAGACACGATGGAGCAGGCAATTATCTCCGGTATCGCATTTAATCGGGATGAAGCCCAACTCACCATGTCCGGTGTGCCCGACACCCCGGGTGTTGCATCGGATATTCTGGGCCCGGTTACCGAGGCCAATATCGAAATCGATATGATCGTGCAGAACGTGGGTGAGGACGGCACCACCGATTTTACCTTTACCGTTCATCGCAACGATTACAACAAAGCGTTGCAACTGGTACAGGAAACCGGCCAGAAACTGGGCGCCCGCAAGGTAACCGGTAATAATGCCATTGTTAAGTTGTCCATCGTCGGTGTGGGTATGCGGTCACACGCGGGCATCGCCTCGAGTATGTTTGCCGCGCTGGCCAGGGAAGGCATCAATATCCTGATGATTTCCACCTCCGAAATCAAAATCTCCGTGGTAGTGGACGAAAAATACCTCGAACTGGGTGTACGCACGCTGCACAGTGCATTTGGGCTGGACCAACCGGCTGCTTAAAGCCATGGCCAGCATGAAATAAGCTGTGGTAGAATACGCGGCGGTCATAAGAGGACAAGGGTAGACGCCCTGTACATATGACCACTGGTGATTGAATTTAAGGAGTAGGTAAGAATGTTGATTTTAACTCGCCGCGTAGGTGAAACCCTGATGATTGGTGACGAAGTATCTGTTACCGTATTGGGTGTAAAGGGCAACCAGGTGCGTATTGGTATCAATGCCCCTAAAGAAGTATCGGTACACCGTGAAGAAATTTACGAGCGTATTCAGAAAGAGCAGGACACTCAGGGTACAGAATCTAGCGAGAGCTAAAATTTTACCTAACAGAGGGTTATTTGGACTTTACCTGAGAGCCGATCAAAGGTATTCTAAGCCCGCTCAAAAACCGCCGCCGAAAAGCGGCGGTTTTGTTTGAAGTTTGATGTAAATGTGATGGTCGCCTTTTACCATCATGACCCGAAGGGTGGAGTACAGGATGTACGGAATAAGGCGCAAGTACCACTGAACAGCGTAAATACCGCTATCAGAGAAAGAACCGGAGAAATGGCCGAGTGGCTGACAAAATTGTCCGGAACAATTTTGAACATGATGGTCGCCTTTTACCATCATGACCCGAAGGGTGGAGTACAGGAAGTACGGAATAAGGCGCATGTACCACTGAACAGCGTAAATACCGCTGTTACAGTGAAGAACCGGAGAAATGGCCGAGTGGCTGAAGGCGCACCCCTGCTAAGGGTGTATAGGGGAAACTCTATCGAGGGTTCGAATCCCTCTTTCTCCGCCATACACTAAAAAGCCCGCTTGTTTACAAGCGGGCTTTTTTTATGCACAGGATGTGTGGTATTAAGCGAGCGGCAGGTGAGCAGTCATGAGTCGTTAATCTGGCGTCGTTAGTCAAAAGCCCAGGGACTGAGGCTAAGTCACCGCCTGAATGGTGCTTCTACTTCTTCTGGTCCAGCAATATTTGCGTTTATTAGCGTTCATTTGCGGACTGGTGTGTTTGTATACACAGGATGTGCGGTATTTGTTGAAAACCGGGCGTAAAGTTAACGGACACAAAAAAGCCCCGCTGATAACAGCAGGGCTTTGATGATGATATGGCGCGCCTGGAAGGATTCGAACCTCCGACCGCCTGGTTCGTAGCCAGGTACTCTATCCAGCTGAGCTACAGGCGCTGATCTTTGAGGGCGTGAATTATGAGGAAAAACAACGCCGAGGTCAATAATAATTTCAATAATTTATGCATATGCAGGGTGCACCTGTGTGTGCAGTATTTATTGCATTTATCCTATAAATGGGTCATTACAAGTCCGCTTGCAATAGTGTAAAATCCCCCCAATAAATCAAATGACATAAAGCTTAATAAAGGAACTAATGTGATCAAGATCGCAGAGACCAGGCTGGCCGTAATTGGCCTTGGCTACGTGGGCCTGCCACTGGCAGTCGAGTTTGGCAAGAAAATGGATGTGCTGGGGTTTGATATTAACCAGCACCGAGTAGACGAACTGAAAAACGGCCGTGATGGCACGCTGGAAGTAAGTGAGGCAGAACTGGCTGAGGCTGCTCGACTCAGTTACAGCTCCAACGTTGATGACCTGATCAGCGCCAATGTCTATATCGTTACCGTTCCAACTCCTATCGATAAAAACAAAAACCCCGACCTGACTCCCTTAATCAGTGCCAGCCGCATGCTTGGTAAAGTCGTGCGAAAAGGGGACGTGGTCATCTATGAATCCACTGTTTACCCAGGCGCTACCGAAGAAGACTGTATTCCCCTTATCGAAGAGGTCTCCGGCTTAACCTTCAATAAAGATTTCTATGCCGGCTACAGTCCGGAACGCATTAATCCTGGCGACAAGGAACACCGTGTTACCACCATTAAAAAGGTCACCTCTGGCTCCACACCGGAAGCAGCAGATTTTGTTGACGCACTGTATAGAGAAATCATAGTCGCCGGCACACACAAGGCCTCATCGATCAAAGTGGCAGAAGCTGCCAAGGTTATTGAAAACACCCAACGGGATGTGAATATAGCCCTGATTAATGAACTCTCACTGATTTTCAATCGTCTTCATATCGATACTGAAGAAGTGCTTATTGCGGCCGGTACCAAATGGAATTTTTTACCATTCCGTCCAGGCCTCGTGGGTGGTCACTGTATCGGTGTCGACCCTTACTACCTGACACACAAGGCACAGGAAATCGGTTACAACCCGGAAATGATTCTTGCTGGACGTCGTCTGAATGACCATATGGGTGGCTATGTTGTTTCCGAAATTATAAAACTGATGTTACGCAAGCGAATACACATTAATGAAGCAAATGTGTTAATTATGGGCCTGACCTTCAAAGAGAACTGTCCAGACCTGCGCAACACGCGTGTTATTGACATGGTCAAGGAGTTTGCTGACTACGGTGCCAATGTTGATGTCTATGATCCCTGGGTGGATAAAGAAGAAGCCTACGAAGAATATGCAATCAACCCGATTGCGCAACTTGAAAATGGTAAATACGATGCCATCGTACTTGCGGTGTCACATCACCAGTTCGTTGCAATGGGTGCCGATGCAATACATAAACTGGGCAAGGAAAATCATGTGCTGTTTGACATAAAGTACATTCTTAAAGCAAATGAAGTTGACGGACGACTATAAGGCAATATGACGGTGAGCAAATACCAGAACATTCTTAATGAATTAAAACACAAACAGCACACATGGCTGGTAACCGGGGTTGCCGGCTTTATTGGTTCCAACCTGCTGGAAACCTTGCTCAAGCATAATCAGAAAGTCATTGGTCTGGATAACTTCGCCACGGGTCATCAGCATAATCTGGACAAGGTACAGGCACTGGTAGAAAAAAATCAGTGGCAGGGTTTTACTTTTATCAAGGGTGACATCAGACAACTTGAAGACTGTAAAAAAGCCTGTAAAGGTGTGGACTATGTACTGCATCAGGCCGCACTGGGTTCTGTGCCTCGCTCAATTGAAGATCCAATCACTACCAATCAGACCAATACTGACGGTTTTCTGAATATGCTGGTTGCAGCAAGAGATGCCGAGGTTAAAGGCTTTGTTTATGCAGCCTCCAGTTCAACCTACGGTGATCACCCGGACCTGCCGAAGCAGGAAGACAAGATCGGTAACCCGCTATCACCCTATGCCGTAACCAAGCTTGTTAATGAACTCTATGCAAAGGTATTTGCCAGAACCTATGGCTTTAAAACCATCGGTTTGAGGTATTTCAATATCTTCGGCTATCGACAGGATCCCGCGGGTGCCTATGCAGCAGTTATCCCGAAGTGGGTCGCTGCCATGCTGCATGGTGAAACGGTCTATATCAACGGTGATGGTGAAACCAGTCGTGATTTCTGTTTTATCGATAACACTGTTCAGGCCAATATCCTGGCTGCCTTAACCGATAACCCTGATGCAAAAGATCAGGTTTATAACGTTGCGCTCAATGACCAGACTTCCTTAAACCAGCTGTTTAATGCCATAAGAAAGGAACTGCTATTACGTAAACCGGAACTTGATATTCCGGATCCTGTTTATAGAGACTTCAGGGCAGGGGATGTCCGTCATTCCAGGGCAGACATCAGTAAGGCTCGAACGCTTCTTGGTTTTGATCCGCAGTATAAAATCGATGAAGGCCTGAAACTGTCTATGGACTGGTATGTGGATGACCTGTCTACCAACTAATAAGTAACAGGTTTTCAACGGCATCTAAGGATAAGCAAGTCAATGTTACGTGTTTTTAGTCACTATATTCCCGGTTCACTGATAGTTCTGGTGATGGTCGAGGCATTTGTACTCTACGCCTCTGTCTATCTCGGCGCCGAGCTACGTTTCATTGATTCACCCGATAAGGACTATTCAATATCTCTGCTCGAACCCCTGCATTATAAAGCACTATCTTTCGCCGCGCTTATGCTGGGCTGTATGACAGCGATGGGCCTGCATACAAGAAATATTGTCGATAGTTTTTCCAGTATGATGATCCGGATCTTTCTCAGTTTCGGTCTCGGTGTTTTTGTTATCGCACTTATCTATTATATCTACCCAGATCTATTTCTTGGCAGGGGCGTTGTAGCAATCACCTTTATCGTTGCTTTTATGGGCATCCTGCTAACCCGTACCGTCCACCAGAATCTCGACAAGCACAGTATTTTCAAGCGTAAGTTACTGGTAATTGGCGCCGGATCAATGGGTAAATTACTCGATGATAAAAAAGTATTTGCACGTTCCCAGGGTTATGAAATAGTCGGTTTTGTTGCAATTGATGAAGATAATGTTCAGGTAAATAGAGCCAATATACTGGCGATTGAAACATCGCTTTATGACTTATGCCAGGACTACCATGTAGATGAAATTGTATTGGCTATGGATGATCGTCGTAAAGGATTTCCGCTGTCGAGCCTTCTTGAATGCAAAATGAAAGGTATTGTCGTTCGTGATGCGCTGGATTCACTGGAGAGAATTACAGGCCATATCGAGCTTGACGCACTACACCCAAGTGCCGTTATATTCTCTGATGGTTTTACTAACGCTGTTTCAGCAAGTTATGCCAAGCGGGTATTTGATATTATATCCAGCGCACTTATATTATTAATTGCTAGCCCGATCATTATTCTTACAGCCACATCTATCTGGCTGAGCACATTCGGTCGTGACCCGGTATTTTACCGTCAGGTACGACTCGGTTTATGTGATGCTCCCTTTAATGTGCTCAAATTTCGTAGTATGCGAACAGATGCGGAAAAAGAAGGCGCCCAGTTCGCCAGTAAAAATGATGCCCGTGTGACCCGTATTGGTAGTTTTATACGCAAGACCCGTATTGATGAGCTGCCGCAGCTGATTAATGTACTTAAAGGGGATATGAGTTTTATCGGTCCACGGCCTGAGAGGCCACAGTTCGTGCTAGGCTTTCAGCAGTCGATACCCCATTATGCACTGCGACATACGGTAAAACCCGGCATTACAGGCTGGGCGCAGATATGCTATCCCTATGGGGACACCATTGAAGACACACGAAAGAAACTACAGTATGACCTGTATTACATAAAAAATTACAGTCTTTTTCTTGATATGACGATCCTGTTCCAGACGGTACAGGTAGTGTTGTTCGGTAAAGGCGCAAGATAAGGCGCTTCACTCAAAGTTCCATATGGGCTTTGATTGGGTATGCCGCGGTGCGCTTCCAGTCCTTAACCACGCCGTTCTCAAATTCGATATAAGACTCCCCATAAAACCAGGTGTCATTCACTACGGCATCTGGCGGCCCCTGAATGCGGAGCACCTCACCAATGGATGAGCCAACGGTAAAATATTCATTTTCAGGCTCTACCTGTTCTTTCTCGACAGTTGTTGAGCCCATCTGGTCGGTAACGGGTTCAGTACCTGGATCAATATCGCTGGCCGATTCCTTCTTACCTGATTTGTTCTCCTGCCATGACGTATCGGAATGTCGTTCGCTACTTTGCCGGGTGTCATGGTTAGTCGGTTCCTCAATATCGACCACAGTATATATGCTGAAGGCAAAAATCGTAAAAATGAGAAGTGAAAGCAGTGTATTTGATTTTCGTGGAGTGGCGCGGTGTGGCTGATCAGTAGTGTTACTTCTACGACCTGGCCTGTCTTTAGGGGCAGATTCAGGCTGGGCTGGCGTATGCGCGGGTTTCGTTTCTGGCTCTACCCTGGCCGTTTGTTCAAATGGTTCGAGAGCTGGTAATTGCCCGTGTTTTTTGTAGTAAGCCGATAACTGCTCGTAGGCGAGGTTGAGTTCTTTAAGCTTGTCTTCCGCAGAGATTTTTCTGACTGGATCGTCAATTCTGTCCGGGTGCCACTTCTGGATCAGTTGCTTGTATGCCTTACGGATCTCAGGCCAGTCGCTATCATGGCTGATTGAGAGAATTTTATAACAGTCTTGGTAGCTATACATGAATGAATACAATTGGTGTTTGCTCGCAGTATATTACATTTTTATGTAAAGAAGTGTTAATGTCCTGCATCGAGTTTATTCTTCGTGGTTTGTGCTTTACATGATGATTAAGATCAGGCTTAACAGTAGCTGAAAACCACCCAAATGAGTGATGCTATTCGCTAAAAATCGACCAGAAGTATCTGAAATTTCAAATAAAAATGTAGATTTACAATTGTCATCTATGTGATAATTCAGACTCTTAAATTAACAATGGACGTACTGGTAATTTAAGGCAACCTATCAATTAGAATTCTCTAATAAACGGATATGCCTGCTGCCATTTAGGAGACATTAATTGATTAAAATGACTAAATATCTTTCCCTGTTCGCCGTGCTTATACTGGCGACCGCATGTAGTGATAAAAATGTAATTCCTGCAGACTCCGATTTTCTTGCTGCACATAATGCAGATATGATCGTTAAGGAATACCGCGTTGGTATAGACGATGTCGTTGACATCAATGTGTGGCGTAATCCAGAGCTGTCTGTTTCGGTACCGGTGAGACCAGACGGTAAAATCTCCATGCCACTGATTGGTGACGTCAAAGCAGCTGGCTTAACCCCTGAGCAGGTTGCAGCCTCGATCAAGACACGCCTGCAGAATTATGTTCGTGACCCTAATGTTACCGTTATTATCAAAGACCTGAGAAGTCATGAGTACCTGACACTGGTGCGTGTTACAGGCGCTGTTAATAATCCATTATCCCTTAATTTCAGACAGGGAATTACAGTGCTTGATGCGGTGCTTGCTGCAGGTGGCCTGAATGATTATGCGGCTGCGAACAGTACCAAACTTTATCGTGTGATCAATGGTAAAACGCATATTATCTATGTGCGTCTTGATGATATTCTGAATAAAGGTCAGTTAGAAACAAACCTCGAATTACGACCGAGAGATATCATCGCCGTTCCAGAACGAATTTTCTAGAGGTCAGTCTGAAATGAATCAGGAATTTGATGAAATTTTCAGCCTTGTTCTGAAAGAATCCTATGCGCGTCGAAACCTACTTATCGCGATTTTTGTCATTATCTGTCTGACGGTTCTCGCGATTGGTTCAGTGTGGCCAAAAAAGTATACAGCATCAGTCGTGATCGAAGTGGACACGAGTAACATTCTACAGCCTCTGATGCAGGGCAGGGCGGAAACAACAAAACCTATAGATCATGTTGCGAATGCGCGCGAAATCGTTTTTAGTGACGAAAATCTTGACAATATCCTGCAGCAGGAACTGTGGATTGAAGAGTTTACAACAGAGAAAGATGCAGCACGTTTAAAAGAAAAGATAAAAGAAAAAGTAAGCATCAATCGCTTTGGTCAGAATCTGTTAAGAATGGAGTTCCAGGACAAAGACGCACTGCGAGCATACGAGACGCTGAATATCATGGTTGATTTTTTTATTGCACGTGGTGAACAGACGAAAATCAATGAAAGCCAGTCGGCATTCGACTTCATCAACAAGCAGGTTGAGGATTATCTGCAGAAATTAATTGAAGTTGAAGACGGTATTAAGGAATTCCGTTCGGATAATCCGGATGTGAGACCAGGGCTTATTACGGAAGTCTCGAATAAAATTAGTAAATTAAAAGACCAGATTGAAACGACTGACCTCGAGATAAGGGAAGAAAGAATCAAACATGAATCACTTAAAAAACAGCTATCGGGCGAGGCTTTAATCGCAATTAGTCAAACGAAAGAGGGGCAGTATCTGAGTAAGATTGCTGAACTGCAGAATGAAGTCGATACATTAAAGCTTGATTATACCGATACCTATCCTGATATTATCAGGCTCAATAGCCAGATAGCAGAGCTTAAAGATGAACTTAAAAATGAAATCGAACGTAGAAAAGCAGTAATATCATCATCAAAAGAAAGTGGCGAAGTCTATATAGATGAGTCAATGAAAATTAGCCCGCTCTATCAGGAGCTTAGGAGTAGTTTATCAGCTACTGAAACTAAGATTGTAACGCTTAAGACAAGGCGCTCCGAACTCAATAAAATGCTTGAGAACGAATATGCACGAGCAGCTCAGATTCATAAAGCGGAAGCACATCTGTCAGACTTGACACGTAATTATCAGGTAAATCAGGATATTTACCAGGATCTGCTTAAACGACGTGAAAATGCACGTGTCTCGAAGACGCTGGACCAGGAAAACCAGGGTCTAACCTTCAAGATACAGGAACCCCCCAAGGTGCCACTAATACCAACAGGCTTGCGTTTTCTGCACTTCATTGTAATAGGGCCAGTTCTCGCGCTTGGTGTTGCTGTAGGCCTTATCTACATGCTTGTACAGTTTGATCCACGTGTAAGATCAACCAAGACCATTATCAGTGAGTTGAATTTACCTGTACTGGCAGAAATCACACAGATAAAAACCCAGGCTGAAATAATATCTGAAAAGAAAAATATTATTATGCTGAGCGGTGTGCTGGTAATCACAGGCGCAATTTATGTATACGTTGGTGTCGTAAAATACCTCGGAGCACTGTAATGAGTAAGATTGAAGATGCATTGAATAAGGTCAAGCGTAGCGGTCAGCTCCAGGTGGTTTCAGGTAATAACAAGGCTACTTCTAATGCCAGGGATTTAATAAGAAGAAGCCCAACTGATATAGAGCTGAAAAACAAAACATCTTCTTCAAAACAGATAGCACTCATGGAAGAGGGTGATATTTACTCCGCTGATGAGCTCGACAGGATGAAAATTATACATCCTGATTCTGATAACCTCGCCGTTATTAATCGATACAGGGAGCTAAGGACACAGCTAATACATAAAAGCAATGGTGATAATTTTGTAGTAATGGTAACCAGCTGCGAATCGACTGCAGATACAGGCTTGAGTACTATTAATCTTGCATCAGCATTTGCATTTGATGAAAGTAAGACATCCCTCGCAATCGATTGTAATCTACGAAATCCTTCTTTTAGTAGAATTATTGACAAAGACTTTGAAAACGGTATTACAGACTACTTCGAAAAGGATGATGTTTCGACTGATGATATTATGTATAGCAGTGGTATTAAAAGACTACGAGTTATACCTTCAGGCGTAAAAAAAGAATCTGCTTCTGAATATTTCACTTCAATGAAAATGCGAAGTTTAATGCGAGAACTACTACAGCGTTATTCCGACAGATATGTCTTTCTTAATGCTGCACCGATACTTGATTCGGCTGACACAAAAATTCTTGTAGATTCATGTGATTATGTGATTCTGGATGTGCCGTACGGCAAGGTCACAACCAAGAGAATTAAAGAGGCTGTTAACGCGATTGATGCCAATAAACTGGCTGGAATTGTTTTTAGTGATGTGCCACCTCTGCCGACCCGTAAATTATTTAAATTCAAATAGTGATGCGATTCGTTCCACTAATCATACTCATTCTACCGCAAATCGTGGCGCCGGTTGTATCCGCAAATGAAATTGACTACACCACTACATTTTCGGTTACCTCTTATGAAAACATATTACGTGTAGAGAACCCCGAGAGCGATGAGCTGGCAAAATCTCTTAGTATCGGTGCTGAGTGGTCAGAGAATACAATTAATTTTGTTGCTTCAGTAAATGCAGGTTTTGAGTCGACGCGTTTTTCAAATGAAGTGGAAGGTGACAGAAATGATGGAAACCTCAATGCAAACCTTTTATGGATATTCAGTCCAAACAGGTATGAATGGATGCTTTCTGACATTTACACTCAAACTGCAATAGACTCAAGGTTGCCAGAGTCACCACTTAATCGTCAGTATATCAATGCTTTTTCAACTGGTCCAAATTTGAAATGGCGAGTTGCTAAAACAACACATATAGAGCTGCTGCCGCGAATTGAAGACTACAGATTTGAACAGAAACTTCTTAATAATCAACGTGCAAATACACGTCTAGCCTGGTTTCAAACGCCGAGTGCAAGTACAGAGTACGGCGCCGATTTGTTCTACGAAACTATAAATTACACATCATCACAATTGGTAGATAGTGACTACGAACAGCTCGAAATGAATCTCAACTTCAGTAATGTTCGAAAAAATCATGTGATAGAAGCAAGTTCTGGTATAACCAGAATAGATACTGATAACTACCAGAGTGATAATGAATCACAGTATAGACTTTATGTCAGTAATCAAAGAACCCGTACATCGAGTATTGCATTTACTGCTGGTAAGACGGTGACAGATACAAGTCGTACCGTTATTGATGCTGCAGTCGATTCTTCAATGGCACTGACTACAAGCAGTGATATCTACACCAATGAATATATTAGGTTTGAATATAATAAGAATTACAGAAACTTTATTATCGAACTGGAGCTTGAAAAGCGAGAAGAAGACTACTTTACTCAGAATTTTCTCGATAGAGATGCAGAATCGGCTGGTCTTGGGATACAGTGGAACAATACAAATAATTCATTGTTCAGAGTTAACCTTATTTCAACTGATTATGAATATCCCCTGGTCACAGATGAAAGACTGGATGAGGATAGAACGGCATCACTTGAGTATGTGTACAGAACTAACAGTAATCTTATTTATAGAATAAGTGTTCTGGATATACAAAGAGAAAGTACCGCGGCTGATGAATCATTTGATGATAAGGTCATGATGTTTTCTATAACTTATGAAACACGACGCAGGAATTACTGATGTATCTTGAACATTATGGATTGAACGATTTCCCGTTCAGGCTTACACCTGATACTGATTATTTATATATGTCATCTGCCCATTCAAGAGCACTTGCATATATGGAATATGCGATTTTTAATCGAGAGGGTTTCGTTGTCGTAACAGGCGAGATAGGCTCAGGTAAAACAACTCTGGTTAAAAAACTTCTAAATGATTTAAGTGATAACATAGTTGTAGCAAAGATATTTCAAACTCAGCTGGATGAAGTTGAACTATTACAGGCAATACTTGTTGAATTCGGTCTTAATCCATTTACGGCAAAAAAAGTAGAACTTCTTAATATGATCAATCAGTTTTTGATTGATAGTTATAATGAAGGACGTCAGGTTCTATTGATAATAGATGATGCTCAAAACCTCAATAAGCGCGTTCTAGAAGAAATAACAATGCTGTCCGGTGTTGAAACTCAAAAAGAGAAGATTTTGCACGTAATACTGGTAGGTCAGCCAGAGCTAAATTATAAACTCGAATCATCCGACATGGAGCAGCTCTTACAGCGTATCAGCCTCCGCTATCATGTAAGAGCTTTGGCTGAGGATGAAGTAAATGAGTATATCGCACATCGACTTGCTGTTGCTGGAGTCGAGTCAAGTATTATTACAGATGATCTTTACGCCAAAATACATGAGTATACTGGCGGTATACCAAGGCTGATAAATACCCTGTGTGACAAGATACTCACTTGTGGCTATGCGGACGACAAGAGCATTCTTGATATGTCAGATTTTAAAAATGCAATAGCTGAATTGCAATGGAAACCATACAAGCAAGCATCACCTGATAATCACAACCAGCAATACGAGGGTAATGACAATCTATATCAGCATCCTGTCTCTAATGATGACGCTTCATCTGTCAATATAGGCGAACTCAAGGAAATGTTATTGGGGTCATATAGTACAATTTCATCCAGGGCGTTAGTCGAAATATCATTGCAGTTAAAAAGAATTGCAGACCACCTTGAAAATAAAAAGTAGATAAAAACACTATTCAGAAGTCAATTATAATGACAAAAATAAACTTTAATGTGCTTTCTCACAACCACCAAACAGTAGATACAGATAAACTGGGTGTGTTTGATAACTGTCATTATTTACAATCACTTGACTGGTATGAAAGCCATCCAGAGAGTCTGCTAGCTACTACAATGGTCGATACTGACGTTATGGCAAGATCTGTTATAAGAATTCGTAATTTGCCTGCCATGCTGGGTTCGCTTGTTTATATTGACAGGGGGCCTGTTGCTAAAAATATAAATTACCTTATCGAACATCTTGAGCAGATAAAACTATATTTCAAGGATAAAAAATGCATTTATATCCAGTGTTCTCCGATGTCCTATAATGATGAAGTAATATCAGGCATCACAAACAGTCTGACGCAGAGAAACTGGAATCGTATTGATGAGACCTTATCACTATATAAATCAACCGTAGTGATTGATTTAGAGGATGATATAGAGGCGATAAAAAGCAAGTTCAGGCGTTCATTGAAAACTCAATTGAATAAATCTGAACGCATTGGTATTCATATTGACTCAAGTCCTGATGTGCGGCAAATAACCGAATTCGTCCGATATTATAACCTGATGGCTGAACAGCGTGGACTGGGACCTATTGACGAGAATACAGCCAACTACCTCATAAACTCGATAGAAAACGGAACCACCAAACTGCTTCTGGCGTACCTCAATGATCAGTTGATCTCCGGTGCAGCTCTGGTAATTCAGGGACAGCGCGTTATATATGAATGGGGCATGAATACACTTGATCCAGAGCTAAAAGCTTTACCACTGGCGCACAAGATGCATTGGGAAGCGATAAAATGGTCAAAGGAAAATTCTTTCACCGTTTACGATATGGGTGGCTACTGGTTATCAGAGGGCGCAGATAACTCAATTAACAGGTTCAAGTTGGGTTTCTCAAAAACAATTGAGAATGTTACACCTGAGTTTAACTATATTGCTAACTACCCACGTTATGCATTGTTTAGCTTTCTGTTAAAGCTTAGAGGCTGCTTTAAAAAATGAGTATCACTATCCCTGTTTTTATGTTTCACGCGATATCAAATGACGGCCTCGTTGTTGATGCTGACCCGCACTATGCAATCGATGTTAATGATTATGCGAATTTTATCGCGTATCTACAATCGAAAAATATTAGGGTCAACTCTTTACGGAATCTTCTGAGTAATTCATCAGTTGATGATGCTTCCGTTGCATTTACCTTTGATGATGGTCATGAAACGAATTACACGCTCGCCTATCCACTGCTTAAAGATAACGGATTTTCAGCTGATTTTTTCATTAATACTGCTTTTGTGGGTGACAAGGGATATATGAACTGGAATCAGATCGAAGAAATGAATAATAATAATATGTCCATTCAGTCACATGGACATCATCATTACTACTTTGACGAGATTTCAGAAAATATCATTAAAGATGAGTTGTCGACATCAAAAAAAACAATTGAGGATAAACTGGGTTCAGAGGTGACAATATTCGCTCCACCTGGAGGACGTATAACAGATAAAGTTAGAGCAATTGCTGCTGAACTAGGCTACAAAGCAATTTCTACTTCAAGGCCCGGCACCTGGAACCATAACAATCGAAGTGATAATATTCCAAGATTACCAGTTCTAAAAAGTACCAGTGGTGAAGTTTTACAAGGCTGGGCAAACGCTGACAGGTTACATATCTACAAACCTGTCGCAAAATATTATGCCACCTATGCCGCCAAGCAACTCCTTGGAAACAGTTTTTATGACAAAATTCGTAAGAATCTGTTAGGTGGATAAGATGCAAGAGCTTTTTTATATATGTCTTGTCCTGCTGTTTTATACCTATATTGGTTATCCGGTAATCGTTTTTGCACTAGCCAAATTGATAAGAAGAGGTTTTGTATATAATAAAGATTTCGAACCTAATGTGAGTGTAATTATTATTGTACATAATGCGGAACAGTATTTGCAGAAAAAAATTGATAATATTCTGTCGTCTGATTATCCATTGAATAAATTAGAGTTGATAATAATAAACGATGGCTCGACCGATTCAACTACGCAAATAATCGATAATAATAAAAATTGTATTCGATTCATTAATTTCGATATCAGGCGAGGTAAGTCGGCTTGCATAGATGATGCAGTGAGATTTGCTTCTTATGATTATATTGTTTTCGCAGATGTCAGACAGTTGTTTTCAGTTGATGCCATTAAAAGCTTGATTGCACCATTAGCTGATGAAAATATAGGCGCAGTAAGTGGTGAGCTGGTATTCACTGACGAGAATCACAATGCTTTTTCAAAAGGTATTGATGCCTACTGGCGTTATGAGAAATTAATTCGGTCAAGCGAGGCGTCTATTGACTCTGTGATTGGTGTTACGGGAGCTATCTACTCAATTCGCAAAAGACTCTACAGTAAAATACCAGAAGGCCTGGTTCTTGATGATGTGCTTATACCAATGCAGGTCATTCTTAATGGTGGAAGAGTTATATTTGCAAACAACGCCATCGCCTCTGATATTCCGTCCAGTGATAGAACCAATGAAAAGCGCAGGAAGATTAGAACTCTCGCAGGTAATTACCAGTTGATTTCTGTGTGCCCGAAGCTTTTGAATCCTTTTAAAAATAGAGTCTTCATTCAGTTTGTATCGCATAAATTGCTCAGGCTTATGGCGCCATTTTTTATGCTCGGAATTCTTTTTTCTTCTGTCCTGCTGTCTATGAAAAGCAGTTATTATGCTCTCTTTGTGCTACTTCAGCTTATTACCTATCTCATGGCTTATGCCGCATATAATAATACGTCTAGCCTATTTTTCAGATACAGGCCTGTTAGAATATTAAATACCTTTATTTACCTGAATTGGTATGCATTTCTTGCATTACTAGAATTTATCAAAGGAAAAAAGACCCATCTCTGGTGATGAGTTAGAATAATATGAAAGTACTATACGTTGTTTCATTATTTCCATGCTGGTCCGAAACATTTATTGTGCGTGAAATTCGTGCACTTAAAAACATGGGTGTAGATGTCCATATACTGTCTTTGAAGAAATCGAAAGAAGAGATAGTCCAGAGCGATACTGAATCATTAATTGATAATGTTATTTATCCTCCTGGCTGGGTGCAGCTTTTCATGTCATCGTTAATGGCCATCATTAGTCGCCCAATCACAAATATTTCACTGCTATTGATGATTGTCAAATCTTTATACCATCATCCTTTGTCACTAATAAAGAGTGTATTTACATTTTTCCTGACACTAGGCGTTCTGGATAGGGTAAAAGGATCAGGGGTAGAGCATATACATGCACATTGGGCGACATATCCATCAACCTCAGCGTTAATTTTATCAAAAAATTCCGGCATACCGTTCAGCTTCACTTCACATGCACATGATATCTTTCTCGAAGATCATATGCTTAAGACTAAAATTAATGAATCCGTGTTTTCTGTAACAATCTCAAACTACAATAAGCGAAGACTTACAAAGCAACTTAGTATGGATATCGATAGTAAAATGAATGTGATTCACTGTGCTATTGACATAGATACATATAAGTACATTGGTAATAATCGCCTGCCTAATGAAATTATAAGCGTAGGCAGGCTGGATTATATTAAGGGCTTCACTGTGCTGATTGATGCCTGCAAGTTATTTAAAGTAAACAACCCTGACTTTAAATGTAAAATTATAGGAAATGGGCCGTTAAAAGATTCTCTACAGAATCAGATTGACAATAATGGACTTGCAGATAATGTTCAGCTTGTCGGTGTAATGAAACAGGAAGAAATACGTGAGTTGTTGTCGTCGGCAACGTTTTTCGTTCTGCCATCAGTAATTACAGCTACGGGTGATATGGATGGTATACCCGTAGCACTGATGGAGGCAATGGCAACCGGCTTACCTGTTATTAGTACAACTGTTTCAGGTATACCTGAGCTTATCCAGAATGATTTTAATGGCCTGGTTGTAAGTCCAGAAGATCCTGTTGAGTTATCACAGGCAATGGAAAGAATGCTCGATCGTGAATGTTCAAGTAAATATGCTCTAAATGCCAGAAAAACCATAGAGTCAGAGTTTGCAATTAAGATAGAGACCTCCAGACTTTATTCATTGATATCAGATTCTATTAATCAAAGCTCGATCAGAAATGTCTAGAGTTCGATTATTAATTATTACAGATGAGATGGAGGTCGGTGGCACGCAGCGACAGATAACACATCTTCTCAAAAATATCAATAGAGATATTTTTGAATGTGAGCTTGTCTATTTCAGAAATGACTCATTCCTCGTATCTGAATTACAGGATTCTGGCATCAATGTTACAAGAATCCATAAACACAGGAAAATTGATCCAGGATTCACATTGCGTCTTCTCAGGAAGGTCATCACCGGCGATTATGATATTGTACATTGTTTCGCACTTTCTGCAGAGATATGGGGTACGTTATGTTGTGCATTTACAGCAAGAACGAAATTGATTACTTCAATCAGGGGTCAATACGAGTGGTATACATCATTACAGTGGTTTATAAAAAAAATCATCAGCAAGCGATCTGATTTGATCATTACTAATTCATATATAACCGGTCAATATACGTCTATGCGTTTAGCTATGCCTCTTTATAATCTGAAAGTCATACACAACGGTCTTGACGTGATGTTACAAGATCAGTCAGCCCCTGAGGATATAACTGATTGCATACCAAATTATGACACTATCGCAATGTTTGTCGGTCGCCTTGTGGAACATAAGAATATACCCGAATTGCTTGAAGCTTTCAGGCGAATACAGATTGATAAAAAAATCAATATCTGCCTGATTTTAGTTGGTGGTGGTGAGCTTGAGAATTCACTACGTGAATTAGCTGTGGAATACAATCTGGATAATGTTTACTTTGTCGGCGAAAGAGCAGATGTACAGGCACTACTTAATCTAGCGGATTTTGTTATCTCAAGTTCGCTGCGCGAGGGCTTATCAAATACGATACTTGAGTCAATGATGAGCGGTGTCCCGGTTATAGCGAGTCGTGTTGGTGGTACACCTGAAATAATAACCCATAATATCGATGGCATGCTTTATGAAAGCGGTGATATTGATAGTCTGGTTAGCTGTATAATGGACCTTTCAAATGATGTCGAAAAAAGGTCATTTCTCTCCAGGAATGCTAAACAACGTGCTGTCAATTCGTTTTCAGTTGCCCAAATGGTACATCAATATGAGCAATCATACCTGTCATTGGTTTGACAAATGAGGAAAGTAATGAATACAGGAATCGGTGATTTTTTAGTGGTTGATTTTGGCTCTGTTTCTGTGAACTGGGCCGAGATGGTACAAAGTAAGCATTCTACAGTATCCGGTTTTTTACCTTCATCTGATAATATTATTGAATTATCAGAATCGAGAAAAGCCCTTCTATTTGGTGATGTCTGCTTCGACAAACAGACCAGTGCTACTATGACTGATATATCAGTTAAAATTATACTGGGTGATTCATCCATGTATGATTTTATCAATAATAAAACCAATAAGCTCTATGGAAAGTTTGCCCTGGTTCGTATTGATGATGCTAATAACGAGATTCGTGCATATACAGATGCTACCCGACAGGTGGCGCTGTATTCTTATCAGAGCAAAGGCGTAACAGCAGTTTCTACAGATATAAGGCTTTTCAACTTCATTGACAGCTTCGCTAGGACAGTCGATACACAGGCTATATATCATCATCTCAATTTTTCATATATTCCAACGCCCCACACTATTTTTGAGAATGTCACTAAGATAGCTCCAGGCAGTGTGCTGATAGCTAAACAGGGTAAAGTGACTATAAATCGTTACTGGAAGCCTGATTATCCTGAAGACTTTAGTGATGATGAGTCAGTACTTGTAAAAAAACTTAACGAAAAGATTGTAGAAACACTATCGCAATATCGTTGTGATGATCAAAGTATTGGGTGTTTTCTCAGTGGTGGTACAGATAGCTCAACGATCACGGGTGTAGTCTCGAAGGCACAGGGCGCAGATAAAACCCATGCATATTCAATTGGATTTAATGAAAAAGGTTACGATGAGCTTGAGTATGCCAGAATAGCAGCTGATCGCTTTGGTGTTAATCACCATTATAAGCGAATTGATCTAGAAGATACTATTTCTGCAATTGATACACTTATTAAAAGTACTGATGAGCCATTTGGAAACTCATCTGCCATTCCTACATACCACTGCGCTAAACTGGCGAAAGAGGATGGTCGTAAAATACTTCTAGGTGGTGATGGTGGTGATGAAATATTTGGTGGTAATGAGAGATATGCCAAGGATTATTATTTTAACCTATTCTATACGCTTCCTCTGCCTGTCAAAAATATAATAAAAGCGACTTCCTCTCTGGTTAAGCCATTTGATTTAAGGATCACAAACCGAATAAATAATTTCATCAATAGAGCGTCACTTGCAAATCCTGAACGATTCTATACGGATGATTCATTTGCATCTGACTTCTTTGAAGACTTGCTGACAGCTGATTATAGGAAAAATATAAATAAAAAATCATCCTTGTCAATACTGGAAAGGCATTATAACGATTGTAGTTCTAAATCAGAATTAAATAAACTTATGTATATCGATCTGCAAATGGCGATATCAGACAATGACTTAACTAAGGTCAATCGGTCAGCAGCCGCTGCAGGAATTTCGACTCTTTATCCATATTTAACACCTGACCTTATTCAGTTCATGGGCCATGTGAAGCATACTATGAAAGTCAATAAGACAAAAAAGCGCTACCTGTTCAAAAAAGCTGTTGATGACATACTACCTCAGGAAATAAAAGTTAAAAAGAAACAGGGTTTTGGCTTACCCGTGGGTGAATGGTTTCGACATGATAAAGAGTTTAGATCATATTTAACTGATACGCTTTTATCTGATAAAAGTATCAATCGTGGTTATTTCAATAAAGATTTTATAAGTAATCTTATTTCAATGCACCAAAAGGGGAGCTGGGACTATACTCAGGAATTATGGCTTCTCTTGATGCTTGAACTATGGCACCAGGAATACATAGATGGCTAAGACAAACCCACGTGTCATAATGATCGTCGAAAATAGTTATCCACAGCTCAATGGTGGAGGAGCAGAGTCACAGCTGACAACTTTATCCTCAGAGTTAGTAAAACGCGGCTTGTCAGTTACTATTATTGCTCAAATGAAGCCTGACCATCAACAAGCGATTGATGAAGATATAAACGGTGTACATGTACATCGTATTAAATACCCCGTAATAAGAATAGTTGGTGGTATTTATATGCTGATTATGCTCATGGGATACCTGCTACGACATAGAAATGAATTTGATGTTATTCATGTTCACATTGCCAGCAATATGGCCGCGTTAAGCTCAATTGTTGGTAAACTTCTCAATAAACCAGTATTGGTCAAGCTTACAGGCTGGACTGAAATTCATAATGGCATTCTCGATAAACAACCATCATTGCGTACTAGAGTGCTTAAATGGGCTATAAAGAAAGCATCGTATTATCAGGCAACAAGTCAACAGATTGCATCCTTACTTGAGAAACGTGGTTTCTATAAGAAAAAAATTAATCTAATTCCAAATGCCGTTGATATTAATCGCTTCAATGCGAGTACCACGCCACCACACGATATCCCATCTACAGCAATAAAGGATAAGATAGGCATATTTGTTGGTCGTCTAGTTAAAGAAAAAAATATCGAGCTATTTCTTACAGCGTTTAGTAAGGTTTTCATCGATAATGATGATATTAGTCTTCTTATAGTAGGTGATGGCTATCTCATGGAATCACTTAAGCAGCAATCTGTCAATTTAGGTATTTCTAATAAAATTTTCTTTCTTGGCTCGAAGACAAATGTCGAGGATTATATGAATGTATCCACATTCGGTATTCTTCCATCCTTGTATGAAGGTCTTTCTAATACGCTCCTCGAGTATATGGCTTCAGGTCTACCTGTGGTTGGCTCCAGGGTGAGTGGAACTGAAGATATAATTACAAATGGTTATAACGGCTGGCTATTCGAGAGTTCAGATGAGTTTAGCCTGATTGAGTCTTTGAATGATCTTAAAAATATGAATGTGGATGATATAAGTCTGCTTGGATCGAACGCACGGAAATTTATTACTAACTATGCGAGCATCGATCAAGTGACAGATCGAATTACAGAAATTTACAATTCAAGTGTCCGGACTTAATTATGTGTGGTATTTTTGGTGTAGTTAATTTTACAGGTACGCTGCAATATTCAGAAGATAATATCAAGGCTGCCTGTAATAAAATATTTCATCGAGGGCCTGATGAGTCAGGCTATTATAATGAACCCGGCGTTGCTCTTTGTCATAGGCGCTTGAGTATTATAGACATTTCTGGTGGCAAACAGCCCATGTCAACAGAAGATGGCAGATACACACTAACATATAATGGCGAAATATATAATTATGAAGTAGTTAGAAGCACCCTGGTTTCAAAGGGCTATACCTTCACAACTAACTCAGACACAGAAGTCGTACTCAAGGCTTTTGCCGAATATGGCTACAAATGCTTTAGTCTTTTTAACGGTATGTTTGCCGTGGCAATATGGGATAAACAGGAGCGTAGTCTTCTGATTGCCAGAGACAGAATGGGTAAAAAGCCGCTTTATTATACCATCATAGATGATACCGCTATATTTTCATCAGAGCTGAAATCAATATACGTATTAAATCATAACAAAAGCATCGATTATCAGGCGTTACAGGATTACTTTACTTTCGGATATATTCCAACTCCCAGAACAATTTATAATAATATATTTAAGCTTGAGCCGGCCACTTATGCAATCATTACAAATGAAGGCTTAACTAAAGCCAGTTACTGGGATGCTGATTTTACAACTGACGACTCAATCAGCTATACAGATGCCAAACAGAGAGTAGAAGACTTACTGGATAAAGCCGTTGAAAGACGACTGGTAAGTGATGTTCCATTTGGTGCATTTTTGAGTGGAGGCATAGACTCGAGTATAGTTGTATCGATGATGCAGAGACACTTATCTACACCTGTCAAGACATTCTCTATTGGATTCGATGTCGCCAGATATAATGAGCTTGATGATGCACGTAAAATATCAAAACATATAGGTACAGATCATACGGAATTCGTTCTCGAAAGTAATTGTACTGACATAGTTCATGAATTTACAAAGTATTACGATGAACCATTTGGTGATTCATCATCGCTTCCGACCTATTTCGTTAGTAAGCTTGCTAAGGATCATGTAAAAATGGTACTAACAGGGGATGGCGGGGATGAAATATTTGGTGGTTACAAGCGTTACTCCCGACAACTGATTAATGATATGGCAAGCAGCCTTATACCTTATCCAGGCACCGTGTCTAGTCTGCTTAAGTCTGTACCATCTACGAAATTCCGAAAAATATCTGATGCTTTAACAAGAGCATGTAGTGAATATCCGCATAACTACCTACAGGAAGTGGCATTATCGACCAGCTCAGTCGTTCATAGTATCATTAACAAGTCAATTGTCGACTATGACTCTTACGACTCAATAGCACCGCTTTTTACTTCCCAGGGTAATGGTCTTAATCGTATCTATTATGGTGATATCAAATCTTATATGCTCGACGACATACTTGTTAAAGTTGATCGTATGAGTATGGCAAATTCTATAGAAATCAGGTCACCATTTCTCGATGTCGATCTGGTCGAATATTCATCCAGGCTTCCTGTAAACTACAAAACTTCTCTACGTAAGGGTAAGTTGCTGCTTAGAGATATAGCTTCGAAATATGTTCCTGATGATATTGTTCACAACAAGAAAAAGGGCTTCGCAATCCCATTAAAAGAATGGTTTAACAAGGAGTTAAAAAATCTACTTGTCGATCTAATAGCATCAAATCGTAGCCATGAAATATTAAATTATAACTATATAGATGGTCTTATAAATGAACATTCAAATGGCATGAAGGACAATAGCGAAATACTCTGGCTAGTATTGTGTTTTGAGATATGGTGCAGGGAGTATCATAATGCTTGAAGATTTTTTAAAGAATTCTGTTAAAAAAACCATACCATCAGTCATAGATAAGACTGGATTTTATGATCGAGCTATTCATGCTAATGGCAAAAAACTTATTGTACCAATGTATCACAGGATTGTTACTAATCCTGAAGATGATCCATTCAAACTCGGCATGTGTATCAACAGTGAGACATTTGATAACCAACTTTCCTACTTTAAAAAAGATTTTTCCAGCATACGACTAAGTAATTATCACGATAATTCTAATAATGTTGATAGCCTACCAAAGATATCCATTACATTCGATGATGGATATAAAGATAATATCGATGTCGCAATGCCTTTATTGAATAAGCATAACCTTGATTGTACGTTCTTTATATGTTGTACAATACTTGGTAATGATAAAGAGTTCTGGTGGGATATTATCATCAATGCTTTTTCTGCCACTACTGTAAAAGTAGTGGATCTTACACAGCTATCAATAAAATTGAATATAAGACCATTCAAACTCACTGTCTTTAATAAAAAGAAGCACTGCCAGAAAATCCTAGATTCCTTATGGAAGATACCAGATATCGAAGCTATCTATGACGCAGCATACCAAATTGAAGACGTATTATTAGGATATCGACAGATAATCCCTAAAATGGATGAGAATGACATTAGAAGATTATATGAGAACGGCTTTGAAATTGCCGCACATTCTCTAACTCACCCTAATATGAACCTGATTCCACCAGAACAACAACTTTTCGAGTTAAAAAAGTCAAAAAATATTCTCGAGGATATTATTGGTGATGCGATCAGTGGATTTGCTTATCCAGCCGGACATGAAAGCGAACTGCTAATTCAGCAGGTAAAGGCGAGTGGTTATAAGTATGCTGTTGGTACTCGGAAAGGTGTAAACAGGCATTTTAATCCATTTTCAATTGAGCGGTTCGGCGTTGCTGAATCGAGTGTTTCAGATATGAAGCGCAGCATCTACAACTACTGTAAGTTATAAAGTTTCGATGATAAAAGAAACATTTTTGCTATCAGGTATTAATTTATCAGGAAAGGTGCTCGGCCTTGTTAAGGTTGTAATACTCGCCTCAATTTATGGCGCTGGCTCCGTCTATGATGGTTATATAATTGCATACACCTTGCCAACGACACTGCCGCAGATTCTTACGATTATCATAAGCACCATCTTTATTCCGCAATTTCATAAAGAAGATCGTACTAACAAATCGTCATGGGGCGGTCTCAATACTATACTAACACTTATTGTTTTTATTTCATTATCAACTACCATAATTCTGTATACATTTTCTGAACAAGTAGTGAGTTTTCTAGCCCCTGGAATTAGCAAAGAAACCAATATAATTGCAATTGATCTTTTTAGAATGATGTCTATTTCAACATTTCTAATCGGTATTTCAAGTTTCTTTATTTCATTGTCTTATGCACGCAACAAGTTTTTTCTAGCATCACTTGATAGCTTAATTATCAATACTTTGGTCATAACATACTGTTATATTTATGGTGTAAAAAGTGATATTAGTTCAATTGTTATTCTAATAATTATAGGTTTTTCACTTAACTTGCTGATATTAACTTACTCTAATCGGGATTATCTGTTTAGATATATCAGGCTCGGCTTCGACTACCGGCATGATGACTTTGTTTCACCAATGAAGAAATCATTGCCTATAATTATTGGTTATGTCGGTGCAATTACCACCAGTATAGTTGATCAATGGTTTGCTTCTTATGAGCACGTTGGTGCTATTTCAATACTTGCTTATGCGTCGATGCTTTTCCTTTTGCCGATGGAAGTTTTCGGAAAAGCTGTCATGGATACCTATTTTACACGATTTTCTCAGTTGTCGAATGAGCGGGCTGCGTTACTTAGAAGTTATCATGAGGGCATGGGTATAATATTCTTTATTCTCATACCAGTAAGTCTGTTCCTTCTTCTTTCTAACACTGAGATAATACGTGTTATTTTCGAGAGAGGCGAGTTCAGATCAAGTGATACTCATTTAACTAGTCTGGTCTTATCTGCTTTATCATTAGGCCTGGTATTAAGAGCTGTAACATACTTTAATTACCGATTGCTCCATGCAATAGATAAATCATGGCTTGCAATTAGCGTGGGCTTGATTGGTGTTGTTATAAATATAATATTCAACTATATCCTTGCGCAGTACCTCGGACTGGTAGGTATTGCTCTGGCTACTACTATTTCAATATCATCATCAGTTATTCTGTCATGTATTTTACTCAAGAAATTTTATGATATTCAGTACTATAGGTATTTTACGTGGAACTTAATTAAGATAATTTTGATCTCTTTGCTGTCGATTTTCATGTATGTTTACATTATAGAAAAATTTGGCTGTGCTAGCGGAGAATCCTGTTTAATTATTTTTAACTTCGCAATGCTGCTTTTTCTAACAATCGCTTTTTTCGTTACCGGTTATTTCTTCAATGTGAATGAAGTACGATCACTTATAGAATATGTGAAACATAGACGAAATGTTTAAGAAAATATTATTAACAGCAATTATAATATATATCCCTAATTCGTTGCATTTCCCTTCGACGCTTGGTCTTCCTGGCCTTAATGTTTTTAATTTGCTATTTCTTGGTCTTTTATTTCTGTATCTAACAGATAAAAGTACATCTGATATAAAATCCCCACTTTCAGGTAATTTGAAATTTTATTATATTGCTTCATTTATTGCATTATCAATTAGTTTAATTGATACATCTCATTTCGTAGATAATGTAACGATCTTTAAAAATATTATCGTATATAGTTCGCTTTATTTTATTTTTTATAAAATATGTAATGACGAGAAGGAAATCGAATATTATATAAAAGTAGTCTACTTTGTCGTTTTTTTAATGTGTCTTGAAATTATCAAGGAGAAGTTAAGCTATGGATTAGGAAGTAGCAAAAGGGTTTCTGGCGCATTTGGTCATGATGAGTCATCTGCAAATTATGCCGGTGTCTTTCTGGCAATATTCATACCGCTACTTCTCAAAAACTACTTATACAAATGTAATAAATTCACCAGGCCTATATTTGCTCTTGGTATATTTTTTATGGGTGTTTTTTCGATTTTTTATACCTACTCAAGGCAATCATATTTGTCCCTTGTTGTGACGTCGATTCTAAACTTTTCAAAAACAAATAAAATTCTTCTTATCACTTTGCTAATACTGCTGTTTAATGCGTCAATCTGGGTTCCAGATACTGTTCTAGATCGTATTGAAGGTACTAAAGTTGAGAGTACGGATGGAGAAGAGCAACTTGATGAAAGTAGTGAAAGCAGATTTGTGATATGGCAGGCTGCATATGATAATTTAATTGTAAATCATCCGTTCGGAATTGGCCTTAACGAATTCAAGGGTCGAATTGACCCATATATGCCTGACTGGATTCGGGCTCGCGATGCACATAATTCATTCGTACTAATAATGACTGAATCTGGTTTTATTGGCCTGATTGCTTTCATACTTCTTATTCTAAGAATGTATTATATAGGGCGTATGATTAAAAAAAATTCCAGTCAGGAGCATGTAATCATGTTGGGTGAGGGGTATCAGTTGATGGTCGTTGCCGTTGTTTTAGGTAATGTATATAGTAGTACCTTCTATTCACCTGAAATTATGGGTAATTTCTGGATTTTAAGTGCGCTTATACATAAATATTACTATATATCACAAAATTCATACAAAAACGCCAATCCGAGAACTGCAAACACGGCAGTCTAGTTATTGTTTTTATGTACCTTATTTCGTGTAAAACATTATCTTACTGTCTAATATTAAATTTTGATGAATGCTATGAAAAAATATAGAACTACCTTAGTTAAGGTGCTGGCTCAATCATTTATAATAACATATGCGCTATTAAGCTATGAATCTGTCTCCGTAGCCCAGAGCTTGCCAGAAAGCTGTTTTAATTATGATCAAGCAGCTAATAGTAAGCATCTCGGCTCTGATTATATCAATCCTTCTCAGACTGATAAGCCGGACAAAAATTCTTATGCCTTAGATAAACAGCTTGGATCATGTGTTCTTCGTGTTACAGACCATATCAATGAACCGCCAAGAGGTTTCGCGAGAAATCACTATTCAAGACGCCAGGCTTTTAATTCTGACGAGTCGTTATTGCTTGTATATGCTGAAGATGGCTACTGGCATTTGTATGATGCTAATACCTTCAAGCATGTTCGTAAACTCAGTCTTGGTGGGGCTGACGTAGAGCCGCAATGGTCACCTGATAATCCTCACTTGTTGTATAAATTTCCTCAGAATGGTGGACTTGTTGTCCTGTCGCATCATGTTCTTTCTGATTATGTGAAAGTTGTGGCTGACTTCAGAGATGTACGTGAGATTAATGGTCACCCAGGGATCACATCTATACTGGATATATGGCCTGATACACGTCGTATATGGACCAAGTCTGAAGGCAGTCCATCAAAGGATGCTCGCTACTGGGGCCTGCAGGTTGAAACTGAGGACTTCAAATCAATAGGGGCTATAACATACGATATGTTTACTAATTCTATTGTGGGTATATTCGATTTTAACAAGGATGGCAATGGTATAGGGCGTCCGGATCATATCAGTATGAGTCCGTCTGGAAAATATGTCGTACCTTCATGGTATTCCCAGAGCTGTGACAATGTCAGCTCTGGATCAACATCAAAGCCATGTGGCCTTATGGTCTATAGGCGTGATTTCAGTAATGGCTATAGTGTAGCCGTACGTGGTGAGCATTCAGATATTGCAATCGGCGCTGACGGTCAGGATGTTATAGTAATGCCTAATTATGTGAGTGGCTATGTTGAAATGTATGACATCGAGAATCGTGCTACTGAAAAACTCTGGCGGATCTATAGAAATAGCGCAGCCACTGCAATGCATGTTTCCGGTAAGTCCTATAAAAGACCCGGCTGGGTACTGATTTCAACATATGCTACAAATGGGCAGCCTCAGTGGTGGACAAACAGAATCATGGCTGTGCAGTTGAAAAAAAAACCTAAGATTTATTTGTTAGCAAATACCTTCAACAAAGATGGAGGTTACTGGACTGAACCACATGCAGTAGTTAATCAGGACTTTACGAAAGTACTATTCAACTCAAATTGGGGCAGTGGTGATAATGATATCGACGTTTATACGATTAGTGTAAGCACGGATTTGCTGGACTAGCGAAGCACTTATGAAATACCTCCTTGTTGACCCAGTCTTCTGGTTGCTGTTGGCAACCATTATATTCATATTAAACAATATTTTTTTAAAATGTAAATTCGTCCGTAACGCATGTTACCTGGTTTATCTTTTTGTTCTGTGCTTGTCTTTGCCTATAGTTGCTAACAGTCTTGTTAAGTATCAGGAATATACTAATGATAGCAGAGGGGCATCATGTTTTGATGACGGCGATAGTGTACTAGTAGTCCTGTCAGGTGGTATTAACAATAATGAGCATCAGTTTATGCTGTCAAAATTGCAGCTTGCTTCCTATACCAGGGCTTTATCTGCCTATCAAATATACCTGAATAATCGTTCATCCATTAGTAAAATAGTTATTGCCGGGGGTGTTGGGCATAATGTCAAGGAAGCTGATGTTGTGAAAAAGCTACTGACAAGTCTTGGTGTCGAGTCTGGGCGATTGTATATTGATAGAGAATCAACGAATACTTACCAGAATGCAAAAAATGTTGCAGCCATCCTGTCAGCTTCTGGTGCTGATTTCTCACACTCTGAAATTGTCCTGGTGACTTCAGCATTGCATATGAAACGTGCGTTATTTGCATTCGAGTCAGTCGGATTGCCAATCTGTGCTTACCCCGTGGCCAGTCTCTATGTGGGTAATCTTTCTTTTTTTCCCAGGTTGTCGGCGCTCAATAAATCCACAGAGGTTATTCAGGAAGTAATTAGTTATTGGTATTATTTTTTAGTGCCCAAAAAATAAAAACCTCATCCATGAGGTTTTTATTCTGCTTCTTCTAATAAGTGATATTGTTTAGTCTAAAGCATTTGCTGGTATATCAATCATATAGGCATCAACTTTATCTGTGTCTTCATGCCAGTTTGAGTTAAACAGGATTCTTGTGAAATCACGATTAACAACTGCATGTGGTTCGGTCCAGTAGCCTTTGTCCTTATGGTATGTATGAGAGATGTTCAGGATTCTAGGGTTCGCAGCGATCTCGACAGCCATGATCTTGTTTGTGTACCAACGTGTACCACCAGATGTTGCATAGGTGGAAATAAGAACCCAGCCTGGCTTGTTATATGCTTTACCTGAGACGTGCAGGGCAGTTGCTGCACCATTCACATACATATTCCACAGATTGGTTACCTGGCCAGTTGCAACATCATAAGCTTCTAGCCATCCAGTACGGTAGTTAGACATAACAACTACGTCATTACCTGCTGCATCAAGTGCAATATCTGAATGCTCACCTGTGGCTGCCAGTCTAACCGCCTGACTAAAGTCACGTGTATATGACATTAAACCACATGGATTAGAGGTTGAGGTTCCGTTACAGCTGTTGAAATCCGAATACCATGATGGAATTACATATTCACCGGTAGGGCTCATACTGATATGGTCAGGACGTGGCTTGCCTGAAAGGTCATATACGCCAGTGATTGTATTGGTCTGCATATCATAGGTAATCATACCCAGTATGCCGAATGAGCTTGTTTCAACCTGCAGGCCCCAGTAGCGCGCATCTTTTGATGGGCTGCCTTCAGATTTGGTCCAGATACGCGCAGCTGTAGGCCAGATATCACGTATATCGGTACTGCCCGCATGACCATAGATTGAGGCGACATTGCGGAAGTCTGTTACTGTTGTTGTCTGATCAGTAACTACATTATATTTCTGTATTGTCATTCCACCATTCATTGGGAATTTGAACAGTACATCTGGTTCAGTCGGTGACCATTGTGGTTCTACATCTGAACCACCCAGGTTTAACTTTTTGATGTACTGATAGTTGATTGCATCATAGATATGCCAGAAGCCATCAAGTGCGTACACAAGTACTTTTGATTCATCTGCATTAAATGCCTGTCTGCGAGCATAGTCATTACGTGCAAAGCCACTAGGCGGTTCATTAGCATGGTCTGTAACACGAGTCATACAGCTACCATATGTGGGATCTAGCGCAGATGCGCCTTTTGCAGGCTTTGCGAACACCTGTATTGGTGATGCATCCTGACCTTCAACGAGTGCAAAATTACTATAATAGAGGTCAGTACAGCTTTTATTGCGTACTACGTCTATATCTGTTGAGGTATCAGTATCACTAGTGTCAGTACCGGTGTCTGTCACATCTGTAGGTACAGTTGGTGTACCTAAGCTCAGGTTTGCAAGCTCTTCGCTTACACCAGTGCAAGCTACGAGGCTAAGTGAAAATATTAGGGTTGAAAATGAGTTGATTAATGTGCGGTTCATGACCAGTCCTCAAATATTAGAGTGTAAGTGTATAAAACGATAGTGGTCATTTGTCGTTAGTAATTTATGGGTGAAATATATACCCATTAATCCCTGATTAATGTGTTGGAGTTCATGTTTCTATCCTCCAAACGGGGGATAGGTTCATATCACAGAGCCCAGATAAACTCATGCACCATGATTTATTCATAATATAAAATATTATATATCAACATCTTATATATAATATTTAAAGTAGAATATTATATAATGGTGGTCATGCTCGTCAGTTGTGCCTACTGTATTTAAGCCGGTTCAGCCAGCTGAAGCGGTCATTGATATAGATATATTCGGTAGCCCACCAGATGATCATACTGGGTGCCAGGCCAGCGATAAATGCAATTAAATACGACTCTATACCCAGCACCTGAACCACGATGTAGATAAAGATGCCGTTGAATACAAAGATGTAGAAAGTCGCTGATGCCAGTAGCTGGGTGACCAGGCTCAGGCTGCGTGGGGCCAGTATATAAGGTACATAGGCCATGGCCAGGCTACCAAGTACCAGCCAGGCTGTCTGAGTTTTCAGGCCGGTGTCAATCAGTGCAAATGAGCAGCTGGCTATTACCAGAAGCGTTTTGCGTGCCGCCGTATCGGCGAAGGCAAAGCACCAGCCCAGCCAGATGATGGCCATAAAACGAAGCGGTACAAGGTTGTTAAGATGCGAGGTATCCCAGACGTAGGGATAGAGTGCCCTGATAGCAATCAGAATAACCAGCATCGTCACTGAAAATGACCATGCATTATCACGCAGCGCTTTACGGCACCAGGGGATCATAAAGAGCAGGGCGATTAATAGCAGGCACTGTACAAGCACCTGCACAAACCAGAATGGGAAGATTACTGTTATTTTCGCCTCGATAAGATTGGCATAGAGCAATAAAACATCTATTTCAAACGTTCTGTTCCACGCAAGGTAGACCGCCGCAAGCAGATAGTAGGGAATAAGTACCAGACGTATATAGGACCATAAAGGTTGCCAGATATTATTGTTAATAATGTCATGTGATTTGAAACGGGCAAAGTTATAACCAACCAGAAAGATCAGAAGCAGTGTGCCGCCACCCAGTACTTCCATGCCGGTATGCGTTCCTACGATGAATAGAATGGCGATTGCACGCAACAGGCTCGATATTTCAATGCGTGACAGGCTGCTGTTGACATTTTCCTTACTGGATTCAAGCTCACTGATGCTCATTGTATCCCACTGTGGCGGCAACTGACCCAGGTATTTTTCAAGCATCATAGTCAGCTGAACATAATTGAGAGAATCACCGCCCAGTGATTTGAAGGTACTGTTGCTGTTAATCTTGTGGCGTGGGAAGATTCTGTTAAAAATGCCGTATACATCCTTGCTATCAGCCTTTACTGATGCAGGGGCTGGCGTGTCTTGCAGAAAAAGCTCAGCGAGTTGCTTTCTCTGCACCTTACCGGTCGAGGTTTTAGGTATTGCGGTAACATATTGTACATATAATGAAGAACCGGCATTTATACCCATAGCAGATAACTGGCTATCAGCAATCTGACGAATATCGTCGAGCTCAAACCCGACGTTTTTTTCGACGGCAATAAAGACGCCATCCCCCCTGAGCGGATCAGAAATCCTGCAGACAGCAATTTTTCCTGCAGAGCCGGTTTCATGATCAATAGATGACTGAATCCTGTCCGGATTGATTTTAACACCCGCGAGATTGATTAGATCATCCGCACGACCATCATAGTAGAGATAGCCATCGATAATGTGGCCATTATCACTGGTTGTAAGCCATCCATCACTGTCGATTACAGGCGTTATTTCGCCATTGATAATTATACCGTCAGCCACATGTGGGCCACGAATTTTAATACGGTTTCGCTGGTCGATGGCAACCTCAACATCACCATAGGGTTTGCCAACCGATTCGAGATGCTCACCCTGTGTGCTACTGATATCGAGGAAAGTAGTACGTGAAGCTTCTGTTAAACCGTAGTGTTGTACAATCTTTGCATTTGGGAAGATTGCTTTCATCTGCTCTTTTTCGGAGCGACTCATGTATTGACTACCAATCTCAATCCATTTAACTTTTTTGCCTGAGTTGCCGATTGATTGTGGCGATTGCAGGATGATTCGCCATAATGAGGGTACTGCGGAGATTGCATTAATCTCATCTGTGTCAAGCATGGCTTTTATTTCAGCCGGATTAAAGCCATTAGCAGGGATAAAACATTTACCACCCGCGCTGGCAACTGCACGGCATCGCCCCAGGCCAAAGGAGTAGGTTACAGGCACGCCAATATACTCGCGAATAGACTCGTCAACCTGCATAACAGAGTTTAGGCGTGTAACAACATCTGACAAGGCTCGATGAGATAACAGCAGGGCTTTAGGCTTACCTTCAGTGCCTGATGAGTAAACTATCTGTGCCGGCTTATTGCCAGTAACAGGTGCATATTCAGCTTCTAGCCAGCCACTATCTGCGCCAGTTTCAATGATCTCATTTAGCCTTATCTCATCGCACATATCAGATGTCACATCATCGAGGAAAACAACAATTTTTCCACTTGTATATAACTGGAATAATTTCTCTACAAAATCGACAGAGTTATTTTTTGTCAGACCAACGATGGTAAAGTCATTTATAGTGTTCATTTGATATTCGTCCATTATCCTGTTAGCTGCGCAGGCGTTTTAGATTTTTGATATAAAACCATTTCAGTCGGCTGGCTATTGACGCGTTATTAATGGCGTGGAAAGAGCTTCGTTTTATTTCTACAGGACAAAACTGCTGTTTGAAAAGGTTGTTGTCTTCAAGGAAATCAATCTGCTCACAGGATTTATCCTTATTGCATGCTTCGATAGCGTAGAGCGCAAGCAGCTTGGATGGGGAATATTCCTGGTAATTAACATCGAATGCCATCAATATTGCATTCGATATCCGGTTGAAGTCAATGCAGTATAGAAATGCAATGATATTGTCATCCGCTTTGAGTAAATACAGGCTTAGCCTGTTGTGTTCGGCGAGCCACTGCGTCAGTTTTAGCAGTGAGTTTCGATCGAATTTATCATCAAACAGAGAATAATAGTCCTTGAATTCCGAGTTCTCGCACTTGTATTTCTGTCGTTGCGAGTGTATCCGTGCGATGCTCTCGAATGTGTCATTATCAAATGTGAGGGATTTTATAAACTCAACTTTTTTGTAGTCATTATAAAGAGCCTTTTTAGCACGTGTTAGTTTGTACCTGCTTTTGCGTTTAAAAAAGGCGTAAAGAAAATCGTTTTCTGTGTAATTTGTCGGTGTCCTGTAACAAGAGGTAATAGCGGATTGGCTGTAGTTGAAATACCGTGACAGGGGTACGGTTGCTGAGTCCGACTTTAGATTATCGAGCTGTATTTCATCCCACCCTGGCATCTTGTCCGAGTACAGAGAATTGAAAATGACTTTATCTACTGCTGCTCGATCTATATTTTGCGCATAGATGATTGCGCCATACTTCGATGCCAACGGATGGGTACCTGCGCCAAGCAACTGTAAATACCTGTTGGAGAGGTAAATGTAATGCCGTTTACGGATATGAAAGGGCGCGACAGCACTGAGTCTGCCATCTCTGAAGACTAGAATAATGCAGATCTGGGTATTTCGCTGCAGGAAGTCGGCGAGGCTGGCAAGGTAGCCGTAGGCGTAATACTGATACTCGTTATCTGCAGAGCTTGCGATAAACTGATCATAGCTGTCCCGGTATTTCTCCAGTTGCTTGATGCTTTTGATTATTTCGTATTCCATTTACGTCAATCTTTTAGAATTTTATCGTGTCTGTGTTGCTCTGGTTTATATCTATTTCGTTGTTTATATATGCACTGGCTAATTTATTGAAGTAATTAAAATAAGACCCCATGATTTTTTTGTCAGCAGCCAGCTGTTTTCCGGTGCGAGTTGCGATGATTCGTGAGCTGTTATCAATAATGGCAATTGCTGGTATGCCACCGCTGGCCGGGTTGCCAAGCCCGTTTACAATATCCATGTTTCTGTCCCAGCCGTTGACATCAACTTTAACAAACAGTAGTGAGCTTCCGTTAAGCGATTTTAGCGGGTCGCGTTCAATTTCGGATGCAAGGTATCGACATTCTGGACACCAGTTAGCACCCAGAATTACAACAAGTAATTGCTCATTATTGAGCTGACGGACGCCCTCATGAATTTCATTTTTAGAATCGGCCAGTAGATTATACGGCTTATCATGAATATAGCGGAAATACGCCAGTGTCACTGCCAGAGTAATACCGATTAGTGTGATTAAAATGATTTTTTTTAGCATTTCTCAATAACCCGGTGAAATAGCCTGTAATTAGTTATCTTATCCATCTTTATGGGTTCTGTCAGACATGGATTTGCCGATTATTTTAAGTCTGTATCTTATTTTTTTGAATGCGGGTAACAGGTAACGCCAGGATAAGAACAGCAGTATACCTCTTGGTGACTTTCTGAACAGGTAATAGCTGTAAACATGTTTATTGTTGTTAAACCACTTCTCTGCCCATTTGGGTGAGGTGATGATGTTTACATTATCGTATTCAGGTGATTCTATACAGTGGCGCAAGGTATAGGATAACAGGATATTTCCTGGTCCAATGGGTGAATATTCTTCCTTGTAGCCAATCTTGAGCAGATTCAGGCGGTTGTTGTGTTTAATTGCGAACTGGCCTGCAATCAGTTCATCGTTAATTTGCAGGAAATTTATCAGGCAAACTGATTTGTCTTTGAAGTTGTTTGTCAGTGAGCGGTAGTAGTCTATAAATTTCTGGTTACTTTTAATCGAGCTGTTGTTTTTTCCTTTCCAGCTGTCATTCTCAATCTCGATAAACTGTTGAAGATAATCAGTTATCTCTTCTGTGGTGGACACGGCCTGTATAAATTTCAATTCACCCTGTTTTTGGGCTTTTCTTTCAAGTCTTGCGACGTTGCGCCTGAAATTGCCGGGTATATGCGAAATTGTGTCTTCATAGGTATCAGCAAGGTCAATTGAATAACTGTCGTCGATGGTGTTTTTCATGGCCGGGTTGTATGCTTCATAATCGAGCTGTAACTGTGCCTTGGAACCTTCTATGACTGACGGAAAAAGGCAATAATCCCAGTGTATTCTGTCTTTTCCCAGCTGTCTGGTGAGGTCACTGACGACTGACTGCTTACAGAGGATGTCATCATGAATAATAAAATCGTGTAGGGTAATGTGTGAGTGTGTTGGTAGTGTCAGGCTTTTTAGTGTAAATAGCGGTGTTTTTCTGTATTCAATGTATAGTGGGAATATCGCTACAGCACAATCATTATCATAGACACAATAAAATATGTAATATGCGTTCTTGCTGGCAAATGCCTGCATAAAAGATAGATGCCATTCATAGGTGTGCAGGTATTGATTGTCGGAAACATTCTCAAGTAGCGATTGCCAGTCGTGCTTCAGTTTTTTTAGTCCCTCAAGTCCAGTGAATTTCCTGAATATTAATCTCTTGTTTTCCATTCTGTCCTGTCCGTAGTATCTTTATTTGTTACCAGCTATGTTTTTTGTTACTGGCTAACAGCTCATTTGTGATCTGGTTGTTATGTTTTTTACTCCCGGCCATCACGCTGTGTCTCTATTTTATAGGGTGTGGCATACACCAGGATACCCACTAATGGGTGGTCGATATAATGAATTTCACGGCTACGCATACGACGTTCAGAAACCACTGGATAAGTCTGCGCTGGATATGCCTGTTCTAGCGTATCATTAACGGCTTGTAGCTCATTTACGCTGCCCTCAGTCGCCTGCATGTACTCAAGATTGACTTCAAAGTGCAGGTAGCGGCTCATAACCAGCCGTACCTGACCCGATAATAACAGGTCGGGTTGCTTATCCATCTGAATGTCTGCTGTCTGCTCTGCTATGGCTTGAGATACGCCTGGACTGGCATCATGCTGCTTATGCACTTCAATATTGAGCGGGTAGGCCTGGTCACGATCAAGACCTGTCTGTCGCCAGCGCTTTTTTAACAGAACGTTTATGCCCGGATTGTCCTGGATTTTCTGCAAGGCATTCGTCAGTGCAGCATCTTTCCATGGCAAGTTCCTGTATTCCGGGTCAGTTATCGAAGACGCTTCATTTTCCAGTGTCTGAGTGGTTTGATGAAGGCTGTCATTATAGCTCCAGTCTTCGGAGTCTATATAGCGTTTCGTGGTGTCCTCGTAGATGATTAACTCGACCTCATAGCCGGTCTGTTCTGCATGTGAATGGGCTGATATCGATAACAGACACAGCGCGGACATTACTAATCTACTCAATTTCATTATGCGGCTTCTTTCGTCATTAGATGCTGAAAAATATGTTTCAGAATATCAATACGTTCAATGTAGCTGTGCGTTTCCTGCATGATCATCAGTGTATGCGTACCACTGAGTTTATAGGTTTCAGGTCTGGACTGTATAAGTTTTATCAATCTGGCCGGATCTATATTAGCATCCAGGTTGAAGATAATACGGATTAAGGCATCAACGCCGGTAATCTTCTCTACACCTATATCAGCTGTCTGCAGTTTTAGCGAGGCGATTTCGAACAGCAGTCTGGCGGCTTCCGGCAACAGACCAAAGCGATCAATCAGCTCCACACGAATATCGTCCAGCTGGTCCTGGCTGGCGGCATTGGAAATACGTTTATAGAGTATCAGCCGCGTATGCACATCATGGATATAATCATCCGGTAACAGGGCAGGGGCGCCGAGTTCAATTTCGGTACCCTGGTGAATCGGCTTATCCAGATCCGGATGCTTGCCGGATTTCAGCGCCTTAACCGCGCGATCCAGCAGCTCGGTGTACAGGCTGAAACCGATTTCCTGGATCTGCCCGCTCTGGTCATCACCCAGCAACTCACCGGCGCCGCGAATTTCCAGGTCGTGGGTTGCCAGTGTAAAGCCCACACCCAGGTCCTCAAGGGATTCAATCGCCTCCAGGCGTTTAACCGCATCTGCGGTCATTACCGCTTTGGGTGGTGTAATCAGGTAGGCAAAGGCACGATGGTGCGAGCGGCCGACGCGTCCACGTATCTGGTGTAACTGTGCCAGGCCCAGCTTGTCGGCGCGATTAATGATAATGGTATTGGCACTGGGTACGTCGATACCGCTTTCAATAATGGTGGTGCTCACCAGGATGTTGAAACGCTGGTGGTAGAAATCGAGCATAATGCGCTCAAGATCCTTTTCGCGCATTTGGCCGTGTGCAAATTCTACTTTTGCCTCCGGTATCAGTTCGCGCAGTGTGTTACACATTTTTTCTATGCTTTTAACTTCATTGTGTAATACATACACCTGGCCGCCACGCTTAATTTCACGCAGGCAGGCTTCCTGTACCTGCTGGTCATTCCATTCCGAGACAAAGGTTTTAATTGCATGGCGTTGCGTCGGCGGTGAGGCGATAATCGATAAATCACGCATACCGGCCAGTGACATATTCAGGGTGCGTGGAATCGGCGTTGCGGTGAGGGTGAGTATATCAACCTCGGCACGCAGGTTTTTAAACTGTTCTTTATGTTTAACGCCGAAGCGGTGTTCTTCATCGATGATCAACAAGCCCAGGTTATGAAAACCGATATCTTTCTGCAGCAGTTTATGGGTGCCGATAATAATATCGATTTTACCTGCCTTAAGCTCCTCAACCAGCGCTTGCTGTTGTTTGCCTGAATTAAATCGCGACAGGCATTCAATTTTGAATGGCCAGTCCGCAAAGCGGTCTTTAAAATTCTGGAAATGCTGTGACGCGAGCAGGGTAGTGGGCACCAGTATCGCCACCTGTTTATTGGCATTCGCAGCGATAAAAGCCGCACGCATTGCCACCTCGGTTTTACCGAAACCGACGTCACCACAAACCACCCGGTCCATGGCCCGTGGTTCGGCCAGGTCATTGATCACTGCATCAATCGCGGCTTGCTGGTCTTCGGTTTCCTCGAAGGGGAATGCCGCGGCAAACTGGCTGTATTCGTCCATATTAACCTGGTAAGCGGTGCCACCTTTGGCTGCACGGCGTGCGTGGATGTCGAGAATTTCCACTGCAATGTCATTAATTTTCTTCGCGGCTTTTTTACGCGCTTTGGACCATGCTTCCGTACCCAGTTTGTGCAGCGGGGCATGCGCTTCATCGGCACCGGTATAACGGCTGATCAAATGTAATGAGGCAACCGGTACATAAAGCTTGTCACCACCAGCGTACTCTATGGTGAGAAACTCCGCTTCGATATCCGATACATTGAGTTTCTGTAAGCCAATGTAACGACCGACACCGTGTTCTTCGTGAACCACCGGTGCGCCAATAGTGAGGTCGGTGAGGTTGCCGATAATGGCTTCTGCATCACGGGTGCGCTTCCTGCGTCTTTGCTGTTGTGCACGTTCACCGAATATCTGCGCTTCGGTGAGAATACACAGGCTGTTCTGCTGCAGGTTCAGGCCACGACTGAGTGGCGCAACTGCAATGCCCAGGTGATCACCCGCCTCAACAAAGCCTGCCCAGTCCTTGAATGTTTTTGGATACAGGCGTTGATCATGCAGCATATCCAGCAGCATTTCGCGGCGACCGGAACTCTCTGCAACGATAAGCACGCGGCCGTCGGTATTCTTAATAAAGGCGGTGAGTTTGCTGAGCGGTGTGTCGGATTTTTTTTCCAGTGTCAGTTTCTGGGGTGCGGCAAAGGGCAGATCAATAAACGGCTGGCCCGGCGTATTTTTCTCGGGCTGTGTTTTAATCTGCGCCAGGGTTTGCAGCAATTCGAGCGATTCATCGACTCCCAGATAGAGCATCTCCGGTGGCAACACCGGACGCTCAATATCGTGTCGACGCTGTTCGTAACGGGCCTCGACATCGTGGATATAATGTTCAATATCCGCCTGCAAACGTGTGGCCGAACACACCACGGTATTGCGTGGCAGGTAATTGAAAATCGATTCCAGATGATCGAAAAACAGTGGCAGGTAATATTCAATGCCATTGGGAATATTTGACTGGGATACGTCCTGGTAGATTTTACTCAGCGTCGGGTCGCCACCGATATTCTCGCGGTAACGGGTACGGAATTCACTGATCGCCTGTTCATTAAACGGGAATTCACGTGCCGGCAGAATTTCAATGGATGTGACTTCGTCCAGTGAGCGCTGGGTTTCCGGGTCAAAGCGTCGAATACTGTCGATATCGGTATCAAATAGATCCAGCCGAAACGGCAGATCATGACCCGATGGATACAGGTCGATAATTGAGCCGCGCACGGCAAATTCACCGTGCTCCATCACCTGGGACACACAGCTGTAGCCATTCTGCTGTAAATTATGCCTCAGTTCGTCAATATCCAGCGTCTGGTTCTGCTTGAGCAGCAGCACCTGAGATTTGATAAAGGACTTCGGTGGCAGGCGTTGTAACAGCGTAGATACGGGCAATATCAGTATATCGCCAGCACGCATATCCGGCAGCTGATACAGCGTGGTCAGGCGCTGCGAGATAATGTCCTGATGCGGCGAGAATATATCGTATGGCAGGGTTTCCCAGTCGGGCAGCTCGAACAGACGGCATTTACCCGAGGTATAGAACGCCAGCTCCTGATGCAGCTGCTGCGCCTCATTCACATCATGACTGATCACCACCAGCGGATGGGATTTGTCCCGCGCAAGACCGGCAACCGACAAGGCCAGGCTGGAACCATAAAGCTGACCATAATGAGTAATCTGGTGTTTTTCGGGTGCGGTAAAAAAGCTGAATGATTTTAAGCTGTTGGACATGACCAGGCTGTGTTGATTGCGCATCTTATGGGTAAACGGGCATTATCCGGTAATCATATTAGATGTAAAGGTTTAAGCGCCTATAGCGGCTATTGGCTCTCGCTGAGTAACCAGTACATATGCGCATAATGTATATTATGTTAAATAGAATATTAATTGTTAAACCCCCAACTTGTTCGATTGACCAACCACAGTAAGTACTAGAGTTTCACAGTAACTACTGAATTGAATGATCACTACCCACACTCTAATTATAAAACTAATAGAAATAATGGCTTATATCGTCTTTCTAAACCTGATTCTTGTCTTGAATTCAATTACCACATTTTGTGGACCATCTTTAGCAATATACACGGCTTCATCGTTGAGGTTTTTAAGCGCCGTACGCAGCCATTTAATCTGCATTAGCACCCCATTTATTAAATACCGAATGAACCTCCTGGTCAGCAGCAAAGTCACCGTCCTCAGCTTCCTTAATAGCGGCTTGAAGCTCCTGAATCTGCCACTCATTTAACTCGATATACTCCCGTACCGCCTCAGAAGCCAGGAATGATTTACCGCGATGTGTGGCTGAAGAGAGCCTGTCCAGACGAGCTTTAAGCTGAGGTTCCAGGCGAATGGTCATGGTTGTGGACTGCGACATACTGCATCTCGTATGTTCGGATGTACGCAATTTAGCACAAAGATAACTGCTATATCCTGTTATGAGGATAAATGGTCTATCAGGGGTAAAAGCGATAACCCGGCAAATCCCTCAACTTGTTGCGATTATGCCCACATGCTAATATTCGCCGCCTCGTTTAACCCAAACCACAGGCTCGCGGATGTCCCGAATTCTCCCGCCCTAGCGCACCATCCTGTTCAGTACTTATTAAAGCAGGTTCTGCAAAATCATCCTTGCAGTAAGCACCTGCTGCGCAAGCCACCTGGCTTATTCTAATTTCAAGAGCATTTTATTTCATGGCATTCGACACACTGAATCTACGTAAAGACTGGTTTTCAAATATGCGTGGCGACACGCTGGCAGGCATGGTGGTGGCACTGGCGCTGATACCCGAAGCCATTGCATTTTCGATTATTGCCGGGGTCGACCCAAAAGTCGGCCTGTATGCATCTTTTTCCATGGCGGTGATTATCGCCTTTACCGGCGGTCGCCCCGGCATGATTTCCGCCGCCACCGGTGCCATGGCGCTGTTGATGGTCACGCTGGTGAAAGATCACGGGCTTGAATACCTGCTGGCGGCTACGTTATTAACCGGTGTGCTGCAGATTATCGCCGGTTATCTCAAACTGGGTTCGTTGATGCGTTTTGTCTCCCGTTCAGTGGTTACCGGCTTTGTGAATGCACTGGCGATACTGATCTTTATGGCGCAACTGCCGGAACTCACCAATGTGACCTGGCATGTGTATGCCATGACCGCAGCGGGTCTGGGGATTATTTACCTGTTCCCTTACATTACAAAATCGGTGCCCTCGCCGCTGGTGACCATTGTGGTGCTCACCGGCATTGCCATGTATCTGAACCTGGATATCCGCACCGTGGGTGATATGGGCGATTTACCCGACACCCTGCCGATATTCCTCTGGCCCGATGTGCCGCTGAACCTTGAAACCCTGATGATTATTCTGCCCTACTCGGCTTCGCTGGCGATGGTGGGTCTGCTGGAATCACTGATGACCGCGACCATTGTGGATGACTTAACCGATACGACCAGCGACAAGAACCGTGAATGCAAGGGCCAGGGCATAGCCAATATCGGCACCGGCCTGCTGGGGGGTATGGCCGGTTGTGCGATGATTGGCCAGTCGGTGATCAATGTGAAATCCGGTGGCCGCACCCGTCTGTCGACCCTGTTTGCAGGTGTGATGCTGTTGATTATGGTGGTGTTTATGGATGAATGGGTGGCACAGATCCCCATGGCAGCCCTGGTGGCGGTGATGATTATGGTGTCGATTGGTACCTTTAGCTGGAGCTCAATTCGTGACCTTAAAACCAACCCCAAAAGCAGCAGCGTAGTAATGATTACCACCGTGGTTGTGGTGGTGGCCACGCATAACCTGGCCTACGGCGTGTTTATCGGCGTGCTACTGGCGGCCATGTTCTTTGCCAATAAGGTGGCACAGTATAAATATGTGCGCTCTGAGCTGAGTGAGGACGGTTTAACCCGCCACTACCGTGTCAGTGGCCAGGTGTTCTTTGCCTCGGCGGACAAGTTTGTTGATTTCTTTGACTTCAAGGAAGCGCTGGACAAGGTCGTTATCGACCTCACCGAAGCCCACTTCTGGGATATTACCGCAGTGGCCGCGCTGGATAAGGCGGTGCTCAAGTTCCGTCGTGAAGGCACCGAGGTGGAGGTTATTGGCCTGAATCAGGCCAGCGCCACCATCGTTGACAGGTTTGCGGTGCATGATAAACCCGATGCCGTCGATAAGCTGATGGACCACTAAGCGAGGAGAAGAATAATGATAAATGTAATCGCCTGTATAGACGGCACCCGCGTCTCTACCTCGGTAAACGACTACGCCGCCTGGGCCAGCCTGCGCCTCGAGGCACCGCTGGTGCTGTTACATGTGCTGGATAAGGTAGAATACCCCACGCAACGTGACCTGAGCGGCAGCATCGGCCTTGGTAGCCGGGAAGCCCTGTTGCAGGAGCTGGCGGAGCTGGACGAAAAACGCGGCAAACTCGCCCTTGAACAGGGCCGCCTGATGCTCGATGCCGCACGGCAGCGAGCAATTGAAGACGGTGTCAGCAACCCGATTGTGCACCAGCGCCACGGCAGCCTGCTGGACTCGCTGGTTGCGATTGAGCAGGACACCCGCCTGCTGGTGCTGGGCAAACACGATGAGAACCTGGGTGAGCATGTGGGCAGCCGGCTGGAAACCCTGGCGCGCACCCTGCACCGTCCCATGCTGATTGCCACCGCCGAGTTTAAGGCACCGCAGCGCATTATGATTGCCTACGATGGCAGCGCGACTGCGCAGAAAGTGCTCGACACAGTGGCGGGCAGTTCCCTGTTCAGGGGCCTGCCCTGCCATGTGGTGATGGTTGGTGCCGACAGCACGGCGAACCGTGAGCAGCTGGCATCGGCCAGACAAAGCCTTGAGGCGTCAGGTTTTGACGTCACCACCGCCCTTGAAGACGGTGAAGTGGAACGGGTGCTGTGTGACTACCGCGCCGCCAATAATATCGACCTGCTGGTGATGGGCGCCTACGGCCATTCTGTGATCCGGCGCTTCCTGGTGGGCAGCACCACCACCAGTGTGATTCGTAATGCCACTGCACCCGTGTTGTTAATGCGCTGATTTCCCTGTCAGCCGACCTTGCTGTCAAGCAGCCGACCCTGCCATTGCGCAAACAGTTCATTCGCAGGCAGCGGTCGGCTGTAGAGGAAGCCCTGGGCATACTGACAACCCTCTGCCCGTAGAAAAGCAGCCTGATCTTCCCGCTCTATGCCTTCGGCCACGGTTTCCAGCCCCAGTGCCCGCGCCAGCTGGATGATTGCCCGGCAGATCGCCTCGTCACCCGGATCCCGACCAATATCATGCACAAAGGAACGGTCGATTTTCAGTCGGTCGATGGGCAGGCGTTTCAAATAAGCCAGACTGGAATAACCGGTGCCGAAATCATCCACCGCAAGGCTTACCCCTATGGTGCGAAAATCCACCAGGTCGCTGATTGCTTTCGCCGGTTCACGCAGAATGGTGGACTCGGTCAGTTCCAGTTCCAGTCGCTCGGCGGCCAGCCCGGTGTCCGTTAATACCTGGCGCACCTGGCGCGGCAACTGCCCGGCTTCAATCTGCTGCGCCGCCAGGTTGACTGAAATTCGCGGCACACTGAACTGCTGCCGATCCCACTCGATCATCTGCTCACAGGCAGTCTGTAATACCCACAGACCAATCTCACCGATCAGGCCGATTTCCTCCGCCAGTGGAATAAATTTATCCGGCGGCACCAGTCCCAGTTCAGGGTGCTGCCATCGAATCAATGCTTCGATGCCAATCAAACACTCAGGGTTGGACAGGTCCAGTTGCGGCTGGTAATGCAACAGTAATTCATTGCGCTCAATCGCCCCACGCAGTGCGTTTTCCAGCAGCAGGTGATCACGCATGCCCACGGAGAGTTCCGATGCAAAAAACTGGAAGCGGTTACGACCCTGCTGCTTGGCTGCGTAGCGAGCGATTTCGGCGTTTTTCAACAGGTTGTCTGCGTCGCGGCCATCACCGGGAAACAGGCTGATGCCAATGCTTACGGTGAGTGCCAGCTCGTGTTCATCGCTGTACAGGGGAACGGAAAATCGCTGCAGAATCTTGCGTGCTATTTCCGATGCCTGCTGGGCGGTGACGCCATCCTGTATCAACACCACAAACTCATCTCCGCCTACACGGGCCAGTATGTCCCCTGCGCGTAATACCTCATTGAGGCGGTTCGCTGCAGACTCAAGCAGGCGATCACCCACGGCGTAACCCAGCGACTCGTTAATGGTTTTAAAGCGGTCGAGGTCGATGCTTAATACCGCCAGTGTTGATGAATAGTTTCGTGCGCGACTCAGGGCATCACGCAGTGATTCCTGTAACAGCACTTTATTCGGCAGATGGGTGAGCGTGTCGTAATGGGTGAGAAACTTGAGCTGATCCTGCTGTTCACGGGTTTCTGTCAGGTCACTCCAGCTTCCGACAATTTCAGCAAGCTGACCCGCACGTTCCCCAGGTAAGTACTGCAGTTCATCCCGTATATGACGCACCCTGCCTTTGGCATCGATGATGCGATATTCATGTACCAGGTGCTTGCGATTGCTGAGCTGCTCCATACCTGACCTGGCCAGTGCATGGTCATCGGGATGGATCACCCCCTGCCACCAGTGATCTTTAAACACTTCACCGGGTCGATAGCCAAACAAACGGTAAATATTCTCACTCACCCACAGTGGCCGAATACCCTCCGCTGTTTCGGCCAGCTGATACAATACCACCGGGCTGGTACGCAACAGGTGATCAAAGCGGTAATTCATGCGCACCAGTTCGCGGGTGCGTCGACTCACCTGCCAGCGTAGCAAACTGCTAAGCGTCACCAGTAACACCACCAGCACCAGCGCCAGGCTGATAATCCAGCGCCAGTGCACGGGCACCACCGGCTGCTGGGGCTTGACCATCGCATGTTTAAGCGCAGTGTAATACACCGATTCGCCATCCATACGCCAGTTATGCAGATGATGATCAATGGCCTCTAGCAATTCCGAATTCTGACCCTCGGACACTGCGTAATACAACGAGGCCGGATTAAAGACCACCGGGGTTTCACGTAAGCCGAACTGCAGACCATGCATCTCTGCATAATGTTTATTGGATACGGTTACATCCGCGATTCCACTGATCACCGCTTCAAATCCGGCCGCCAGGCTGTCCACCAGAATCGGCCGGTAACTTAACTCGGATGCCTGCATCATGGTATTTAATGCATTCTGCTGAACCGAGCCATGCATCACCGCTATGCGCAAGCCGTTAAGATCCGGTAACTCAGTTATCGGCAGTGTCGGCTCCGACCAGATACCAGACCAGCTATGTGTTACTGGTATACGGTGAAAATCGAATCGACTTTCCCGCAGCTGATTGATAGCCACATCGGGCATTATGTCTATATCACCGTTACTGAGGCTGGTCAGGCACTGATTCCATTTGCAATCAACGTATTGCAATCGCCAATGTTCTTCGGTAGCGATGGCTTCAATAATTTCAATAAACAGTCCCGCGGGACTAGCCTGTTCGTTACGGTATATTTTAGGGGGGTTATCGTAAAGACCAACACGAACCGTGCGGCTTTGTGGTTGCTGGGTTTCTGTATAGGCAACCCAGATAAGCAGTGCGCAGGCAAATAACAGGGCAATTAGCGATAAGCCACGAACTGTCAGTGTATTAAATTTAAACGTCATAAGCAGAAATTACCGCCCTGTCTGTGTATTTATCCACAGGACGTGCCTGTGTAAGTGCTATTGGGGCTCAACCCGATTGCGCCCATTATGTTTCGCCTGATACAGTTGGTCATCGGATTTTTTCAATAATTCCTTAAGTGAATCCTGTTTCGCATCAAACTCGGCCAGGCCGATACTCACCGTACATTGAACCGTTACATCATTAGAGTGTGTTTGATGCGCTTCAATGGCACTGCGCAGGCGCTCAGCAACGCCACGGGCCTGGCTAAATTCGGTTTCCGGCAATAGCACAGCAAACTCCTCGCCACCTACTCGGCCAAGCAGGTCACCGGGTCTCAGCACCTGCTCACATACACTGATCACCGATTTAAGCACCTCGTCACCAACCTGGTGGCCATATTTATCATTTACTTTTTTGAAATGGTCCAGATCCATACTCAATAGACACAGGTCATTATTATTACGCAGCACACGAGCAATTTCCTGTTCCGTGCGCTGCATAAACTCGCGCCGGTTGGCAACACCGGTTAATGAATCGGTAGAGGCCAGATGTTCAAGCTGTGAATTCGCCTGCTGAAGTTTCTCCATGGCGGCATCTGCCTGTGCTTTTTCTTTTAACACCTGCTCAAGTAATTCAGTTTGCGTGTAGATTTTTGAGAAGGAACCGGTTGTCAGGAATACCTGTACCACCCCATGGCTTAACAGCAGAAAACCGCCAGCGAAAATCAAATGCGCCAGCCACCACTGATGGTTCCAGGGCAGCCCGAGAATAAATGACAATGAAGATTGCGCAAACCAGAACATCGCCACTGCATACAGCAGCATCAGCGCATTATGCCGTCGACTGAACAATACCCAGAGGGCGCTGAACATATACAACGAGATAGACATAACTTCCATGGAAAGTCGCAACCACAGGTCACCGCGCCAGTCTGAATGGGCAAGCAGTGCAACCAGTAAATCAATCAGTAAAAAAATAAACAGTGCTGGAAGCCAGCCACGTGATCGCTGTGTCACGGTATCGGCAATATGACCTGTCTTCCATATTGCGACAAAAAAGCACAGCGCCATTACCACCCGGGAAGCGGGGCCGTAAAGCAGGAACAACCAGGGGTTTGTGTGTGCTGTATGGGTTAGAAAGCCGTGAGGTGCATACACTATACTGAAGCCGAGAAAACCCAGGGTAATCCAGCGCAACATGGGTTCACCGGACGCCAGATAACTGCGCCAGCTGACAAAACTGATAAAGCCACTTAATAGAATCGCCAGCGTAATTGCGACCACATGGAAGGGGTGATCCTCATACAGTCGCAAGGGATCCTGCTCTGCTTCGATATAAATTATCAGTGCCAGCGGAACAATAATCCACACCGCCAGTAGCAATCTCGAATAGTGCACCACCATTCGATTGAGCAGGCGCTTATATAACTGCGCGGAGTCGGGTTCGGTCATTCATACACCTGGAGGAAGGAGTCATCTGATATTAATCTTATTATTCAGTAACCCCCGGTTAATGCAGGATTTCTCGGCATATCCGTATGGGTTGGCTTAGGCACCGCTTTTTAACCAGTAACTTTATCAGACAGTACGTATTTGAAGCACGATATGAAGCCGCTTCTAAAATCCGTTTCTCAGGGTTTTATTCGGTGTCTGAATTTTACTCACAGGGACCGGGCTGGTTGCCTTTAATCATAGGCAAGCAAGTGAAAAATAGCAATCGATGAGTGTGTCGTGTCACGCCACCACACAGATCCTCTATCTATTGTTTTTTTCAAGTTACATTTATCAATTTCATATTTAAACATTATTTTTATATGTTTTAGTATCATTAACTGGCGTTATGGCGGAATAACAATTATAAAACACCGGTTTCTTGCTTTTTGGATGCCGCCTCTTTATATTCGAACAATAATAATAAATTGGGTGTTTTCACACAGTTTCTGGGTGCAAAGCCACACATTTAATAACAGATAAACTAATTAATTGAACAATTATATGCATATATAATAATTCGATTATATTTTTAATGTTAAATACATTAAATCAGCGTCTTAACCTGTTTAAAATGAAAATAATAATCTGAAACCTTTACTCCAGGGGGTAAAAATGAGAGCAGTAAGCCGGCCTATCGGCCTCGCCTGTCTTTTGCTTGCCAGCAACCCGTCATTCGCTGATTACCAGTTGAATCTCGAACCGGGTGTTACAAGCTTCAGCCAGGGAGCCTACAATATCCACACCATTGTGATGTGGATCTGCGTCATCATCGGGATTGTGGTTTATGGCGCTATGACCTACTCCATACTCAAACACCGCAAAACCAACCACCCCAACCCCGCCAAGTTCGACGACAACACCACCATCGAAATCCTCTGGACCGTCATTCCGGTACTTATCCTGATCGCCATCGCAGTACCCGCCACCAAGGTTCTACTCGCCATGGAAGACACTTCCAATTCGGATATGTCGATCAAGGTTACCGGCTACCAGTGGAAATGGCATTACGACTATATTGGTGAGGACGTCAACTTCTTCAGTAATATGAGCACCCCCATGGATCAGATCAAGAACAAGGAAGCCAAGGGCGAGAACTACCTGCTGGAAGTAGATAACCATGTGGTGATCCCCACCAATAAAAAAGTACGCTTCCTGTTCACCGCCAATGATGTTATCCACGCATGGTGGGTGCCGGCATTTGGCGTTAAAAAGGACGCCATACCCGGCTTTATCAATGAAGGCTGGGCCGAGGTGGCCGAACCCGGCATCTATCGTGGCCAGTGTGCTGAGCTGTGTGGTGCCAATCATGGCTACATGCCAATCGTGGTAGAAGCCAAATCCGAACAGGACTACCTCGCCTGGCTGGATGAGAAAAAAGCAGCAAAAGCAGCAGCGGATGCGAGTGCAGATAAAACCTGGAGTATGGATGAGCTGATGGCCCAGGGTGAAGCCGCCTACAACACCAATTGTAGTGCCTGCCATATGCCGACTGGTGAAGGTCTGCCCGGCGCTTTCCCAGGACTAATAAATAGCCCGGTTGTAATGGGCGATGTAGCGAAACACATTGAAGTGGTTTTAGACGGTGTTCCCGGTACCGGCATGCAGGCCTTTGGTCCGCAACTTAATGATGCCGATCTTGCCGCCATTATTACCTACGAGCGCAATGCCTGGGGCAATAACACAGGCGATATGGTTCAACCATCCGACATAAAAGCGGCCCGCAAATAACGAGAGGACATTATGAACGCTGTAATCGAAGAACATCATGACCACGATCATAAACCGACCGGTATTGGTCGCTGGCTATTCAGTACTAACCACAAAGACATCGGCACCATGTACCTGTGGTTTGCCTTTATTATGTTTTTTGTGGGTGGCTCGCTTGCGCTGCTTATACGTGCCGAGCTATTTCTACCTGGCCTGCAGATTGCAGAACCGGACTTCTTTAACCAGCTAACTACCCTGCACGGCCTGATTATGGTATTCGGGGTAATTATGCCGGCCTTTGTCGGGCTGGCTAACTGGCAGTTACCGTTAATGATCGGTGCACCGGATATGGCACTACCGCGCATGAATAACTGGAGCTTCTGGTTACTGCCAGCCGCCTTCGGTTTACTGCTGGCCAGCCTGGTAATGAGCCTTATGGGCATGGGATCTGCGCCGAATTTCGGCTGGACCTTCTATGCACCGCTCTCCACCACCTATGGCCCAAGCAGCACCGACTTTTTCATCTTCTCGGTTCATTTGATGGGCATATCATCGGTAATGGGTGCAATTAATGTTATTGCCACCATCATGAATATGCGCGCGCCCGGCATGAACTATATGAAGATGCCGATTTTCGTATGGACCTGGTTTATTACTGCGTATTTACTGATTGCGGTTATGCCTGTACTGGCCGGCGCAGTAACCATGATGCTCACTGACCGACATTTCGGTACCAGCTTCTTTGATGCCGCTGGCGGCGGTGACCCGGTGATGTTCCAGCACATTTTCTGGTTCTTCGGTCACCCCGAGGTGTACATCATGATACTGCCCGCGTTCGGCATTATCTCGCAGATTGTACCCACCTTCTCGCGTAAGCCACTGTTTGGCTACAGCTCCATGGTGTACGCCACCGCATCGATTGCCTTCCTGTCATTCATTGTCTGGGCGCATCACATGTTCACCACCGGCATGCCGGTGGCGGGCGAACTGTTCTTTATGTATTCCACCATGCTGATTGCAGTACCCACCGGGGTTAAGGTATTCAACTGGGTCAGCACCATGTGGAAAGGCTCATTAACTTTTGAAACGCCGATGTTATTTGCAATTGCCTTTATTTTTCTGTTCACCATGGGCGGCTTTACCGGCCTGATGCTGTGCATCGTTCCCGCCGACTTCCAGTACCACGACACCTACTTTGTGGTGGCACACTTCCATTACGTACTGGTAACCGGTGCAGCCTTCTCGATTATGGCGGCAGTGTATTACTGGATTCCCAAGTGGACCGGTAATATGTATGACGAAAAGCTGGGCAAACTGCATTTCTGGCTAACAGTTATTTCATCTAATGTACTGTTCTTTCCCATGCACTTTCTTGGCCTGGCAGGCATGCCGCGGCGTATCCCCGATTACGCACTGCAATTTACCGAGTTTAACCAGATTGCGACCGTCGGTGCATTTGTGTTCGGCTTCTCACAGCTGATTTTTCTCTACGTGGTAATCAAGTGCGTACGTGGTGGCAAAAAGGCCAGCAGTGAAGTCTGGGAAGGCGCCAAAGGGCTGGAGTTTGATCTGCCATCACCGGCTCCTTTCCACAGCCACACAACACCACCACAGGTGAAGTAAACGGCAAAATGGAATAGAACCATGAGCGCGCAACCGAAACCCGATCAGCAACCCACACAGCCGCCGGACAACCGGCGACTGATACGCAGATTACTGCTACTGGTGGTAATGATGTTCGGTTTCGGTTACGCGCTGGTTCCACTGTACGACGTGTTTTGTGAAATCACCGGGCTGAATGGTAAAACCGGTGACCAGGTCGTACTTAATAAACAGCAGGTTGTTGATGAGTCAAGACTGGTTAAAGTGGTGTTTCTGGCGAGCCTGAACGACTCCATGCCCTGGAGTTTCAAGCCTGAACAGAGCTTTATTGAAGTGCACCCCGGCAAACCCACGACCGTCAATTACATTGCAAAAAATATCTCAGATAAAAACCTGACCGGCCAGGCAGTTCCCAGTGTTGCACCGGGTCTGGCAGCGGCCTATTTCCAGAAGACCGAATGCTTCTGCTTTACCCAGCAGGAGCTCAGGCCAGGTGAAGAAAAGGTGATGCCCGTTACCTTTATTGTGGACAGCCAGCTGCCACAGAAGATGAACGAGCTGATTCTCTCCTATACTTTCTTTACCAGTAAGCAACAGGACAGGAAGACATCTACCCCTCTCGCGTTATCACTACATAATCAGGATCAGAAACTATGAGCACAACACATCACGGTGAATATTTCGTTCCAGAACCCAGTAAGTGGCCACTGGTTGGCACCATTGCCCTGCTGACCACAGTTATCGGTGCGGTTAACTCGATTCATCAGGGGTCGATTAACCTGATACTGGTCGCCGGCCTGCTACTGGTGGCCTATCTGTTATTCGGCTGGTTTGGCTCGGTCATCAATGAATCCATGGCCGGCAATTACAGCGACCAGGTCGATCGATCATTCCGCCTGGGCATGATGTGGTTTATCTTCTCCGAGGTCATGTTCTTCGCAGCATTCTTTGGCGCACTCTTCTATGCACGCGTCTTTTCAGTGCCCTGGCTGGGCGGTGAAGGTAATAATGCGGCCACCAATGAATTTCTCTGGCCCGCCTTCAATGCAGTCTGGCCGCTTCTTAGTAATCCGGATAACCAGGCCTATCAGGCACCGGCAACGGCCATGGGCGCGATGGGGTTACCCGCTATCAATACCGCGATCCTGCTCACATCCAGCGTTACCGTAACCTGGGCGCACCACGCACTGCGTGCAGATAACCGCAAACAACTGAATATTGGTCTGGCCTTAACCGTAATGCTGGGTATTATCTTCCTGGTTCTTCAGGTTGAAGAATATATTCATGCCTACAATGAACTTGGACTGACGATGGACTCAGGCATATACGGCAGCACCTTCTTTCTGCTCACCGGCTTCCACGGCTTCCATGTCACCATGGGGACCTTAATGCTGTTTATTATTCTGCTGCGCTGTCTGAAGGGGCACTTTTCATCCAGCAATCATTTTGGCTTTGAAGCCGTTGCCTGGTACTGGCACTTTGTGGATGTGGTCTGGCTGGGACTGTTTATCTTTGTTTACTGGTTATAAACCGCTGACAACTACAGGCCATGGGGTTGAATCAACCCGATGGCCTGGCCTACCAGCAGTAGTATAAAAATAAACACCGACAGGCCAATTCGCCAGGTTAATGATTTGACCAGCCTGTCTGAATTCCCTTTATGACTCACCAGATGGTAAAGTGCAGAACCCAGGCTCACTATTACGATAAGTAACAGAATAACCACAATCGTTTTAAAAATCACAAATTCAACCTCGAATATTATTATAAATGCAGCCTATGCAAGGTTTAAAAATTAACCGATTTGTTTTCAAACCATCGCTTGTACCCAGTATTGTTACCGCACTGCTAGTTTATATCATGATATCACTGGGTCTGTGGCAACTTGACAGGGCCGAGTATAAAGCCAATCTACAGTCAATCATAGAGACGCGCTCACAACAGCCACCGATAAGTCTTACTGAAGTCAACACGCAAGCCGAGCAAGCAGACTGGCTATACCAGCCTGTTACTGCATCAGGGGCGTATGATAATCAGCACAGCCTGCTGCTGGATAACCAGGTTCACAATATGCAGGCGGGCTATCACGTGTATACACCGTTTAAACTCACAGAAGATACCGCCATTCTGGTTAATCGCGGCTGGGTAAAACAAACCGCAAGTCGCCAGCAACTGCCATCAATTCCAGTTATTAAAGATCCCATACAGCTTGATGGCTATTTAAGCAGTGTGCCCTATACCGGCATCAGTCTCGGCAAACAGCAGCAGGCCTATTCTGATTTTCCTGGCATTGTGCAATCGATTGAGTTAAACATGCTACAAACTAAAGTCAATTACCAGCTGTTACCAATGATACTGGTGATAAATCAGCCACAGCAATCTGCATTTACAACCCAGCCAATCAGGATCAATATGAACAGTGAAAAACACCAGGCCTATGCTTTTCAGTGGTTTGCACTTTGTATTGCATTACTGGTGATTTACATTACAGTTAATAGCAAGCACATTAAAAAAATACCGACAGCAACGATAACGGGTTATAAACCATGACAGCCAATACAACCACTCCACAACGAAGTAATACCACACTCTGGCTACTACTCGCCTCCTTTATTCTGCCTGCGATTGCAGCCTATGCGTATTTCTTTTTTGGGGATCGACCCGAACCTGACACTTATGGTGAATTAATTAGCCCCGTGATTGATATAGAGAGTCTTGAACTGACCGATGCACAGGATCAACCCATTCCGCGCAAGGAACTGACATCCAGCTGGCGTATGCTCTATATCACTGCAGGTGACTGTGCTGAGCAGTGTGAACAGAGCCTGTATTATATGCGTCAAATCAATACCGCATTGGGCAAGAACCAGGATCGTGTGAATCGTGCTGTATTGCATAGCGCAGCAGCTCAGCCAGACTTACTCGACTTACTTGAACAACAACACCCTCATGTAATGCGGGCAAAAATCCCTGCACAGAAATTGCAGTTACTGCAGCTGCAAAATCCAGCACAACAGTCGGCCATCTATTTGATGGACCCCCATGGAAATATCATGATGCGCTTTGCCGACGGGCTCGATCCTAAACTGATATTAAAAGAGATCAATAAGCTGCTGAAAATCTCGCGTATTGGCTAAACGCTGCAGCGATACTTTATGGTCTTTGGTCTTTAGACTTTCGACCAGGGACTAAAGACTAAGGACTAATTACCCTGCCCCGACAGCGACAACACCAGCTGTACCAGGCCAACCATCCCCAGAATAAATATCAGCACAAACACCAGCCCGGCAATAATAAATGCCAATGGCTTGCCCTGCTGGAAGTCTCGCTGGCGATTGGCATTGGTCTGCACACCACAGGCTGCCGCAATAGTACTTTTCGCCACATTAATCCAGCCAATCCCCTTGCGGGATGACGCTATATCCTGTTTATCTGCCACCGCATTCCTCCATTCTATACAAACACTTGCATGGGAACTGCCACGCTATTTACCCATTATAATGTAATATTATTGCCATTAATTCCAATTATTGCTTATTACGGCATATATATTTAACTTATACCTTCACAAGGCCTTAATTTATGTGTTATAAGTATCGATAAGTATCATATCAAACTAACATTTTATAAAGAGGGAGATGGCTTTTTTAATATAAATAACTCATCTATAAGCGTTATTTATAGATCATCCAACTACTTACTGTTTAAGCGACTTGTTGTTTAAGTTAGCAGACAACCTTTAACGCGGGGTAAACCACATGCTAGTCAAACACTTCTCACACATCTTTTACGAGCCCAAACAGAGCCTTAAAGATGCCGACAGGACACCGGCGAAAATCACTGACATTATGTTACATATTGCCTTTCTGGCACTGATTCCGACCGTCTGCGGCTACATTGCCACGGTACACATGGGCTGGGATCTGGGAATCGGTACACCCTTCACCATGCCCCAGGAAAAAGGCGTGATGGTCGCACTTGCCTTTTATCTTTCACTGAATGTCGGCGTCTACGGCCTGGGTTATGCTATCTGCTGGCTGGCCAAAACATTCGACGTTAACCCGAATCCCCTGCACTGCACCGAGCTTGCGGTATTTACCTCCCTGCCACTGTTCGCTCTGGGTTTTGTTGCACTCTACCCCGTGCTCTATATCAATGTTGCAGTGGGTTTTCTTGCGATTGCAGCAGCTGTTTACCTGCTCTACGTGGGCGTACCCATCTTTATGCACATCCCTGAAGAGGAAGGTTTTGTGTATTCAACCTGGGTAGTCACCATCGGCCTGGTCATGCTGGTGGTTTTCCTTGGCGCCGCAGTGTTTTTACTGTCTGCACTGTCTGCCTGAAGCCGCTCGAAGCCAACACCATAAAGCCCGCTTATGCGGGCTTTTTTATGTACAGGATGTACGGTATTCCGCGGGAGGCAGGGATGCCGGTAGCGGTTATGCACAGGATGTGTGGTATTCCGCGGGAGGCAGGCGAACCGTCGTTAGTCCTGAGTCTAATGTCGTTAGTCAAAAGACGATGAACTGATGACAAATAGCTCCACTTGAACGGCAAATGCGCTGCTAATAATGCCTCCCTAAATGACTACTATATCCATAAATTAGCGTTTATTTGCGTTCATTGGCGGACTTGTGTGTTTTTACGCGTGAGGCAGGGACGTCCCCTCATAGACCGCTGGTCTATAAAATCTGCCAGCCATATCCCGGGCTTCTATACTTTGTTTATCTATTCGGAGATTCCGGAGTCTTCACTCCACCACCGAGGAGAAAGCAAATGATTAAACGACTCTATTTTCTACTTCCCGATGTCCCAAGTACCCAGGCCATAGTCGATGAACTGCTGCTGGCCAGAATTGATGCCCAGCATATCCACGTAATGGCCCGCGAAGGAACAGAACTGGGTGACCTGCCCGAAGCCAGCCTGTTGCAGAAAAGCGACATAGTGCATGGGGTTGAAACCGGCCTGGTGATTGGCGGTATCTCAGGTCTGTTAGGTAGCCTGTTTGCAATTTATGCATTACAACTTGGCTCGGCGATGGGTGTTGTGGTACTTGGCTGCACCATCTTCGGAGCCGGTTTTGGTGTCTGGACGGCTGGCATGATTGGCGCAAGTACGCGCAATACCCGACTCAGGGAATTTGAGGCTGCGATGAATCAGGGAAAAATCCTGTTAATGGCGGATGTACCCCTGGACAAGGCCGAACTGATCAATCGCAAGGTACAGCAGCATAAGGAAGCGATTGCCGGTGGCAGTGACCCCGGCATACCGGTCTTTCCATAAGCTGAAGATAATCGACGATCATCTCAGACATGAGAGCATTTTGCTAAAGCGCCCGACTACGGGCGCTTATATCTCGATAGTCAGGTGAACAGTCGTTAGTCAAAAAACATCCAGCTGATTACAAATGGCTCATTCTTAAACGACAAATCCACTGTCATGTCAGACATATAAATACATTTGCGTTAATTTTCACGGATTAGTGGACAGATGTAACTTTGGTAGTTCCAAATAGACTGGGCCAGCTGTCAAGAACCTGACAATATGTATTAGAATAATGCATACTTACACAGCAAATACTCATCATTTTTTTAAAGGTAATATCAATGCAGCAACCTGGCTATGGCTTACTTCTTTTTTTCTGCGGCCTGATATGCACAACCACAGCAGGCGCAGTGAACAATCATGCACACCATCCACAGGCAGATACTGACTCCGCACAGCATCACAACCATCACGATGCTGACCTTAGATTAAACCAGGGTAAAAAGTGGGAAACGGACAAGGCATTACGCGATGGGATGAAAAATATTCGCAGTGCGACGGATAATGCAATGCGATCTGCCCATGCCAGCCCGGAACACCATCTGGACAAGCAGCAGGCCGTGAGACTGGCTGAACAGGTCAATCAACAGGTAGAACATATATTTGCAGAGTGTAAATTATCCGCTGAAGCCGATGCGGTATTGCACGGGTTACTCGCTGATATGCTTCAGGCCACACAGCTATTGAAGCACCCCGGCGGATCAGACAGACATTCCGTGCAGCAGGTAAGATTACAGGCGCTGCTCAGCCTACAAAAAAGCCTGGCGCTTTATCCACAGTATTTTAACGACAGTGAGTGGCACACCGATTAATAACCTGTATAAACAAGGCCACTATTAACGGGGTATAACGTGCCATATTAGGCCACACACTCGGCATCATTACATATCGTTTTCAAAAGGCCGATACGGTCCAGCATCAATGAGGTCAGCTTTTGCGCCAGCAACATGGTTTCCTCATCACGACTGTTTTCCACCACCCCGTCATAAAATGAAAAAGCATGGTCGCAATTGGACAGCAGGCGGCATAATTTATAAGCCTGTGGCTTGTGGCTAATATCAAGTGATTGATAATAATTAGCCAGCTTATCCAGTGATGCAGTGACCGTCGTGTTTTGCTGAGGGCAGCCTGCTAATTGCTGTTTACAGTCATCAAGGTTATGACGTATTGACCGACTCAACTGCTCAACCACATCTGTGCTATCCAGTGTGGCCAGCTGGCCAGCCAGGCATTCATCGATCAGTACTGCGCACTGCAATAGATCGCACTTTGTGGCTACTATTCCAGGATTAAGGCGTGGTTCGGTATGCGCATCCCGTCGCTCATTGTGAAAGGCACGTCGACGCTCGGCTCGGAGTAAAGCTGCATGACCCAGCTCCTCACGCGCCAGCACTTCTGCAAACTCGCGAATTTCACTGTCGCTGCTATTGGCCGCAACATGGGTATAAAACCTGAAGGCAATTTCCTCATTGTGTACCGCAAATGCCAGTGCACGGTAGGGCGTGCTATAGACCGGGTCACGGGCCTCATCGTTATAGACCGCAGGTACATTCGGGTCGCGCCAGCGTACCGGCTCGATATCCGGATTCTCATCCAGCTGTAATTTTTGCATCCATTGCTGCAGCAAGGTTTCATGGGCCTTTTCTTCATCAACCATACGCTGGAACAACCGGGTTGCAGGCTCGTTACCAAACTGCTGCATTTTCTGTTGCAGTTCACTGTAACGACGTATCGCTTCCCGCTCCGCCTGTAATGCAATCGTCATTAGATCACGGGTTGTTTTGACATTGAATGACAACATTGCACAAACCTCGTCTGCGTTAATGGACATACTCAGTATGGCCGACATCCCTGTTCAGATCACATAATTTAATGAGAAAATTCTTTAGTCTTTTATTATCATCTGGCATATAAATAAGAAAGCTTGATTAAGATCAACTAGTCATCTATGTTACGTTAATTAATATGCAAATATAATACAAATTTAAAGTACTATGGCTGTTGTATCTAACACTAATGTATTAATACAACATTATAAGCACATACTTATAATGAAATGCGAACTACAGCCATGTTTAATAAATGGACAAAGGCGTTTTATATGAGAGGGTTGAATATACTCAAAAACACACTCTCGATACTGCTTATGCTGTTTGTTCTCGACACAGCAGCCCATGCAGATTCACAATTGCCTCGCCTGCTCGAATCACTGGCTATTGAGGACATTTTCCCCGATGCCACACGCGCGGGCACTGTCACCGCCAGGCCCATTGTTGCACCGGTTTACCGAGACGCAGAACAGTTGGGTTATATTTTTCTCACATCCGACTATGTCAATTCCACCGGCTATTCCGGCAAGCCCATTCATCAACTGGTCGCGATTGATATGCAGGGGGTGATTCGCAAGGTCACCCTGGCCGAACATCATGAGCCGATTGTACTCATCGGCATTCCCGAATCCCGTATCACCGCCATTCTAAAGGAATACGAAGGCATGGACGTCGGTCAACTGGTCGCCGGCTCACTGGATCATTCCATCGATGTGGTCTCCGGCGCCACGGTTACGGTTATGGTGATGGATGACAATATCCTGCTGAGCGCAATCAAGGTAGCCAGACACTTTGGCCTCGCCGGCCTGAAAAAAACCGCTACCAGTAAGGAACCGGCCGCACACATCAATAGCGAGATTAATACCATCAAGAGCTGGCAGACCCTGCTTGATGAAGGCTCGGTCGGTAACCTCAAAATCACCATCGGCGAAATCAACCAGGCATTTGTCGATAGCAGGCACAAGGGAGTCCGCCGTTTCGCTGAAAAAGGCGCGAATGACCAGGAATTTATCAATCTGTACGCGGCCCTGGTCTCGGTTCCCAGCATTGGCCGCAGCCTGCTGGGTGAACATGAATACCGTAACTTGCAGAAAAAACTCAAGCCGGGTGAACAGGCGATTCTGATCGCCAGTAATGGCCGTTTCTCCTTTAAGGGTTCCGGCTACGTGCGCGGCGGTATCTTCGATCGCTTCCAGATCATCCAGGGCGAAAACTCGGTACGTTTCCATGACAGTGCCCACAAGCGCTTGCGAGAGGTTGCCGCAGAAGGTGCACCGGACTTTAGTGAGGTTGATCTGTTCCGCACCCCTGCAGAACTCAACTTCAGCCCCGTACGTCCCTGGAAGCTGGAATTACTGGTGGGCAGAAACACCGGTCCCACCACCAAGGCGTTTCTGACATTCGATCTGAATTACCGTGTACCGGAACAATACATGATCTTCGAGCCGGTAAAAACCGACGCCCAACAGGCAGACGCTACCTTGTTAAGTAATAGCACCAGTGCAACCGCATCCAGGGCCGAGTCAGGCGCGCCCATATGGAAACGCATGTGGCAACTCAAATTCAGCGAAATTATTGTACTGGTTGTAGCCCTGGGTGTACTCAGCGCGATTTTCTTTTTTCAGGACTGGCTGGTCAAGCGCCCGCAATTAAATGAGCGAGTACGCATAGGCTACCTGCTGTTTACCCTGATTATTATTGGCTGGGTTTTCAATGCCCAGCTATCAGTGGTGAATATTCTCGCCATGTTCAACGCACTGGTCAGTGGTTTTAACTGGGACTACTTCCTGATGGAGCCACTGATATTCATACTCTGGGGTTCGGTGGCTGCCGCGCTGCTGTTCTGGGGACGTGGCCCCTATTGTGGCTGGCTGTGCCCGTTCGGTGCCTTGCAGGAGCTACTCAACAAGCTGGCAAAAAAAGCACATGTCAAACAGATCAAGGTGCCCTGGCTGATCCACGAACGCATCTGGTCATTCAAGTACCTGATTTTTCTGACACTGTTCGGCGTGTCGCTGTATTCGCTGGACATGGCAGAACGCCTGGCTGAAATTGAGCCGTTTAAAACCAGCATCATACTGAAATTTGTGCGCGACTGGCCCTATGTGCTGTTTGCCCTGGCCGTGCTGATTCCCGGCCTGTTTATCGAACGATTCTACTGTCGCTATCTATGCCCACTGGGTGCGGCACTGGCTATTCCCGGACGACTGCGCATGTTTGCCTGGCTGAAGCGTTACCGTGAGTGTGGCTCGCCCTGCCAGCGTTGCGCCAATGAATGTATGGTGCAGGCGATTCATCCCGAAGGCAATATCAATGTAAACGAGTGCCTGTATTGCCTGCATTGCCAGCAGGTTTATTACGATGATCATGCCTGTCCGGTAATGATTCAGAAACGCCTCAAGCGTGAACGCAGTGTGGCCAATGCCAGCTCACCGGGCACAGGTTCGACAGGCACAAAAAGAGAGTCGGCTATCAGTATCGAGATAGCAAAACCCGGCAAGCCCGGATAACACAAATTATAAAACTGCTCTGGTCGTAGTCGGTTTTTACCGGAGCCAACAAGTCTGCCAAGCAACAGGCTTTATCAGGAGAAGCGAAATGAAACAGAAAGACAAACAAACAGAACCCGCAGATATCAGCAAACGCCGACTACTCGGTGGTTCAGCCAAAATGGCTGCCGCCGCGGGTTTCGGCTCCATGGCCGGTATTACCGGCATGGGTTTAATGACCCCGGCCACGGCAGTGGCGGCAGCTAAAGGTAAATCTGAAGTTGCTCCCGGTGATCTGGATGAATACTACGCTTTCTGGAGCAGTGGACAGTGCGGGGAACTACGTGTTATCGGCATGCCATCAATGCGTGAACTGATGCGTATTCCTGTATTCAATCGCTGCAGCGCAACCGGTTGGGGCCTGACCAACGAAAGTAAAAAAATACTGCGCGAAGGCCTGTTACCCGAGACGAAAAAATTCCTCGACAAAGGCGGACGTGGCGGCATTTATGAGAACGGTGACCTTCACCATCCACATATGTCATTTACCGATGGCACCTATGATGGCCGCTATGTGTTCGTTAATGACAAGGCCAATACCCGCGTGGCACGCATTCGCTGTGATGTAATGAAATGCGACAAGATTATCGAAATTCCCAATGCCTCGGACATTCATGGCTTACGCCCGCAAAAATACCCCCGCACTGGTTATGTCTTCGCCAACGGTGAACACCGTGTACCCATCCCCAATGATGGCAGCATTCTTGATGAGCCGGAGAAGTACCACGCCATCTTCACCGCAGTAGACGGCGACAAAATGGAAGTTGCCTGGCAGGTAATGGTGGACGGCAACCTGGACAACTGTGATGCAGACTATCAGGGGCTGTATGCCTTCTCCACCTGTTATAACAGTGAAGAAGCTACCAATCTTGCTGGTATGATGGCGACTGAACGTGACTGGGCCGTGGTATTTGATATCAAGGCCATTGAAGACGGCGTTAAAAAAGGCGATTTCAAAAAAATCAATGGTGTTCCGGTTCTGGACGGCCGTAAAGGTTCCAGATACACCCGTTATATTCCAGTGCCTAACAGCCCCCATGGCTGTAATACCGCACCAGATGGCAAGCATGTTGTATTTAATGGCAAGTTGTCACCCACGGTGACCATGATCGATGTCACCCGCCTGCCCGATCTGTTCAACGATAAAATCGAACCACGGGATACAGTGGTAGCCGAACCGGAACTGGGACTTGGCCCCTTGCATACCGCGTTTGATGGCAAAGGCAATGCCTTTACCACATTGTTTCTTGATAGCCAGGTAGTCAAGTGGAATATCCAGAAAGCAATCGATGCTTACAACGGTAAGAAAGTTGACCCGATACTGGATAAAATCGATGTACATTATCAACCTGGACACAACCACACCAGCATGGGTGAAACCCGTGAAGCGGATGGCAAGTGGCTGGTGTCACTGAACAAGTTCTCAAAGGACCGCTTTATCAATGTCGGCCCGCTCAAACCTGAGAATGAACAGCTGATTGATATCGGTGACGATAAAATGAAAATCGTCCACGACGGGCCAACCTTTGCCGAGCCACACGATATTATCATTGTACGCACCGACATTGTGAACCCGGACTCTGTGTGGAACAAAAATGACCGTATGTGGGCTGACGCAGCCGCGCAGGCAAAGAAAGACGGTATTGAGCTGGGTGTTGACAGCAAAATCATACGTGACGGCAAGAAAGTACGTATCTATATGTGGTCTATCGCACCGAATTTCAGTATGGAAAAATTCACTGTCAAGGAAGGTGATGAGGTGACCATTATTGTAACCAACAGTGACTCAATCGATGACCTGACGCACGGTCTTACCCTCGCCAATTATGGCATTGCCATGGAAATTGGGCCGCAGGCAACCTCGTCAGTCACCTTCACCGCCGACCGACCTGGTGTACACTGGTTCTACTGCCAGTGGTTCTGTCATGCATTACATATGGAAATGCGTGGCCGGATGATGGTGGAGCCTGCATAAACATTGATATATGCAAACTCACTGTAAACTGACCTTCAATGTAAAAAACCCGTTAATTAGCTCACAGGTGAAGATAATCTTCACTTGTGAGCTATGGGTGATATTACTATTCAGCACATTCATAAGTGAAGCCCGGGATATCCAGCTTCAAGCTGCAACCATTTCACTACAGAGCGTTATTCAACAGGCCGAGAGCGGTGATAGATTACTCCTTGCAGCAGGAACCTATTATGGCCCAATCACTGTCGATAAACCGCTGAGCCTGATTGGTAGCCAGGGGGCAATTATCGATGGCAATAGCAAGGGGCACGTGATTACTGTCACTGCCAGCAATGTAGTGATTAACAATCTACAAATACAGAATTCAGGTAATACCCTGGTAACAGAAGACAGTGGCGTTTTTGTTAGCCGTGAAACAGAAAATGTCGTTATCAGCAATAATCATCTCCAGGGTAATTTAATCGGCATATACCTCAAGGGCGCAAGGTCCGCACAGGTGCGCAATAACACCATTATTGGTAGCCAGTTCCATCGCATGAATGACCGAGGTAATGGAATATATTTATGGAATACCCCCGGATCAATTGTGGAGAACAACCGGATTCGCTATGGCCGTGATGGCATCTTTGTAACCACCAGTCGCGACAATATCTTCAGGGGCAATATCATGCGTGACCTGCGTTTTGCAGTACATTATATGTATACACAGGACAGCGAAGTCAGTAACAATGTCTCTATTAACAACCATGTTGGCTATGCACTGATGTTTTCAGACCGCATCAATGCCTATGGAAATCAGTCAATCGCCGACAGCGAACGCGGCCTGTTTTTTAATTATGCCAACTATTCCGTTATACAACATAACCAGGTAACCGGCGGTGCGGAAAAATGTGTGTTTATCTATAACGCCAACTACAACCAGATTAATAACAATGCATTCGAAGGCTGTGAAATCGGTGTGCATTTTACTGCTGGTTCTGAAAAAAATACGATTTATGAAAATGCCTTTATCAATAATCGAACCCAGGTAAAATACGTGGGCACACGGGAAATTGAATGGTCAGAACAGGGACGCGGCAATTACTGGAGTGATAACACCGCATTCGATATTAACAAGGACAGCATCGCCGATCACGCCTACCAGCCAAATGACCTGGTAGACCAGATTGTATGGCGACACCCGATGGCAAAACTACTGCTTAACAGCCCGGCGGTACAGGTATTGAAATGGGCGCAGTCAGAATTTCCTGGCCTGCATCCGGGTGGTGTGACTGACAGTTATCCCTTAATGAAGCCTCCTGTGCTTCCGATTAACCCCTATAAAGATTTAATGCATGAGTGAGACAAGTGCTGTCAGCAGAGACATTATTGATATCAATAATGTCAGTAAGGCCTACGCGGGCAATAGCGTACTGAATAATATCAATCTTCAGATTAATTCCGGTGAATGTATCGTATTAATTGGCCATAACGGCGCGGGCAAAACTACGCTGATGAAGTTGATGCTGGGGTTGACGCGCCCCACCTCTGGCCAGATTAACGTGCTCGGCAATAATCCTGCCTTCAGTGCAAAAACTGCGCAACATCAGTCACTTGGTTATCTTCCGGAAAGTGTCGCCTTTCACGAAGCCATGACCGGTCGTGAGCTGATGCACTTTTATTCACGCCTGAAAGGTTCGCCGCGCACAGAATGTGATCGGCTGCTGGATCTGGTTGGTCTGGCAAAAGCTGCAAACCGGCGCATCGGCACCTACTCCAAGGGCATGCGGCAACGGCTGGGTCTGGCGCAGGCAATGCTCGGCAATCCCCGCCTGCTGTTTCTGGATGAGCCAACCACCGGACTGGATCCCCAGTTACGCCAGCAGTTTTATGAACTGATAGAACAGCTGCATCAACAGGGCACCACCTCGATTATTTCATCCCACGCACTGAATGAAGTCGAAGCCAGGGCTGATCGTTTTATTATTATGAAAACCGGCAGTATGATAGCGAGTGGCAGTTTGCATGAACTTTACCAGCAGGCTGCCCTGCCCGTGCAATTCAGCCTGCAAACAGCCGATAATCGGGCTGCTGAAATAGCCGCCCGGCTTGCTTCACACAGCAGTGTTTCATCGCTTGAAATTAATCAGGTGCAAGCGAACAAAATAAAACTGTCGTGCAACACACAGCACAAGATGCAGTTGTTACGGCAGTTGACTACGGCCGATACAGACATTATCGATATCAATATCATGCCACCCCAGCTGGATGAGATTTACCGCTATTTTATGCAGGACAAACCGCAATGAAGATGCTGTGGATAATTGCACACAAAGAGCTGCGCGACGGCATCCGTAATCGCTGGATAGCAGCGGCCATTATGCTGCTGGGTACACTGGCACTGGCCCTGTCACTGCTGGGTTCTGCACCCACCGGTTCGATTCGCGCCAGCTCGCTGGACATTATGGTAATCAACCTGGCCAATCTCAGCGTTTACCTGATTCCACTGATTGCACTGATGCTGTCCTATGACAGCCTGGTGGCGGAATTTGAACGCGGCACCATGTTACTGCTGCTCACCTACCCGATTGCACGCTGGCAAGTGGTTATGGGCAAGTTTGTGGGCCATGCGCTGATTCTGTTTATGGCCATATTTCTCGGCTATGGCGGCGCGGTACTGATACTGCTGGCCAGCGGCCAGGCCGATATTGCCGGCTGGCAGGCCTATCTCAGCATGATGCTCAGCTCACTATTACTGGGCTGCGTATTTATCGCGCTGGGCTACCTGCTGAGTATTCTGGTGAAGGAGCGTGCCACCGCCGCCGGTAGTGCCATCGCGCTCTGGCTGATCTTTGTGGTGCTCTACGACCTGCTGCTGTTTGGCCTGCTACTGCTCGATGACCAGCAGATCATCAGTCAACAGGTACTCAGCATGCTGATGCTGGCCAGCCCCACGGACAGCTATCGCCTGATCAATCTAAGCCTGTTTGAAGAGGTTCGTCACGCCAGCGGCATCAGTGCGCTGGTTAGCGACAATGCAGGCCTCAGCGCCAGCCTGTTAAGCGGAGTGATGGTGTTATGGCTGCTTGTACCACTTGCCGCGGTATTGCTTATTTTTCAGCGCAGAGAACTGTAATCGCTAACTGCAACCATGACCCTGCATTGTGAACCTGTCTGGAGACATTGAATGAGAAAATCGACTTTAACACGCTGGCTTATACCCACCCTGACATGTGCTGTACTGCTGGGCGCTGCTGGCTGTGAGAAACAGCCCGCCACTGCCACGCCGGAGCCACACACCCTCACCCGTGATGCCAGTGGTTATTACTGCCTGATGACGGTGGTCTACCACAATGGGCCCAAAGGCCATATTATATTGTCCGATGGCAAGGTTAACTGGTTCACCTCGGTACGCGATACCATCGCCTTTACCCTGTTACCGGAAGAGCCTAAAAATATCGCGGCAATTTATGTCAATGATATGAGCGACGCCAACTGGGACAACCCCGGTGAAGATAACTGGATCGATGCCCGCAGCGCCTGGTATGTCATTGACAGTAAACTAATGGGCGGCATGGGTGCACCGGAAGCGGTACCCTTCTCCAGCCAGCAAAGTGCACAGGCGTTTACGCAGAAACACGGTGGCAAGGTATTTGCCTTTAAGGATATTCCCCACGACTATATTCTTGAATCAGCGGACTGATCCATTTGGAATATTCATTATAAAAACCGCGGGTATCAACTTTATACAAACAGGTAATAGATAACCCGCGCATAGTGATCCAGCAGCAGAAACGCAAACAGCGCACTCAGGTAGAAAATCGAGTAACTGAATGTTTTCATGGCATGCAAATCGCTGTCGCCGGTGCGATACAGTTTCACCGCATGGTAAATAAAGCCGATCCCCAGGCTCAGCGCGCCGGCAAAATAAATCAGCCCGGTCATCTGAATCACAAACGGCATCAGCGTCACCGACAGCAGCAGCATGGTGTATAACAGAATGTGAAACTTGGTAAACACAATGCCGTGGGTCACCGGCAACATGGGCAGACCGGCACGGGCATATTCATCACGGCGTTTAATCGCCAGCGCCCAGAAGTGTGGTGGCGTCCAGACAAAGATAATCAGAAACAGCAACAGCGCCTCGGTATTCACCTCGCCGGTCATCGCCGCCCAGCCCAGCATCGGTGGTGCCGCACCGGCCGCGCCACCCAGCACAATATTCTGCGGTGTGCTGCGCTTAAGGAACATAGTGTAAATCACTGCGTAACCCACCAGGGAGGTCAGGGTCAGCAAGGCGGTCAGCGGGTTGGTCCAGGTCAGCAGAATCACCATGGAAATCACCGCCAGCGACAGCGCAAACAGCAATGCTGAACGGGAACTCATTTCGCCCTGTGGCAATGGCCGCTTATGGGTACGTTCCATCACCACATCAATGCGTTGATCTACCCAGTGATTAAGTGCCGCACCGGAAGCCGAAGCCAGGCCAATGCCGATAGTGGCTGCAATAAAGGTATCCAGCGGCAGCGCGCCCTGGGTAGATAACAGCATGCCCACGATGGCGGTGAACACAATCAGAAAAACCACCTTGGGTTTACACAGATTGTAATATTTACGCCAGTTGCCAGAAACAGAATGCAGAGCGAGTACGGTCATAGTGACCTCCGGGAGGAGTTTGGGTTGGATGGAACGGGATTATGGATGGATGACAAACTGTAATTAATCAGTAACAGGCCCAGCAACAGCAGTGCCGCGCCGGCATTGTGGGCCACCGCAATCGGTATAGGTAATACCAGCAACACATTGGCAATGCCCAGTGAAATCTGCAAGCCGAGCAGGAACAGCAACAACCACGCCTGTTTACGCAGCACAGACTGTTGCTGGAGCAGCAACAGGAATCCCAGCGTCAGCAGTACCAGCGTGGTCAGCAGAGCGCCCACACGGTGCATAAAATGCACGGTGACACCTGCGGCCAGCGACAGGGTTCCACCCTCGTAATTCACCGACGTATCTTTAAAGAACACAAAAGCCTCGTCGAAGTCCAGTTGCGGCAACCACTGACCCTGACAGGTGGGAAAATCCGGACAATACAGCGCCACATAGTTGGTGCTGGTCCAGCCACCGAGAAAAATCTGTAACGCCAGCACCGGTACCGACAACCTGGCCAGCCAGCGCACGGCAGCGCCTGTACGCACCTGCTGCAGTTGTGAAAGCCAGGGTCTGCTGTGTTTGATCAGCACCCAGAACAACAACGCCAGGGTGAGTAAGCCCGCCAGTAGATGCAGGGTGACTATGGTCGGATGCACCAGCTGGGTCACTGTCCACATACCGAGCATGCCCTGAAAAATAACCAGGCCCACCAGAAGTACCGGCAGCATTAGCTGCTGCCCTTCAGCTTTACGATTACGCCAGGCCAGATAAGCCATACCGATAATCAGCAGGCCGAGAAAACTGGCAAAGTAGCGATGAATCATTTCTTTCCAGGCTTTGGCAGAATCCACTTCTACATGAGGGTAGGCATCACGTGCCAGCGAGAGCTCCTGTGCATCTTTGGGCGCGGTGATCTTGCCAAAGCAACCGGGCCAGTCAGGACAGCCAAGGCCCGCATCGGAAAGTCGCACATAGGCGCCGAGTATAATCACAATGAATGCCAGGCTGCATGCGGCCAAACTGATGCGTTGAAATGCCTTACTGTACAAAGATGCGCTACTCATTTGAAATGGGGGTTTCAAGCATGCTAGCTGATTCGCAAAATGCACGCAATTGAATCTACTTGTTATCAGATAAGCTCAGATTTTGTTATCGTTTGTTAATATTATGAAATAATTATTCACCTATGTGCCAGATTTAAAATAGTAAATTAAGGTTGAGCTGTTATAGTCTGATAGCTGAACTGTAACAACAAGCCACGGCAACCCCTACGAGTAAGAGATATGAGTAAAATACAAAACCGCCTGATACTGATCATCGCCGCTATTGCCGCCATGGCTGGCGGACTCTGGCTGGCGCAGGTGAACCCACCCCCACAGCAGGACACACCACGCATTCAGGGCGCAATTTACCCCCAGGCAAAACATATCGAAAACTTCAGCTTGCTGAACCAGGATAACGAAACTTTTAACAAAAACAATTTACAGGGTCAGTGGAGCCTGCTGTTTGTTGGCTACACACTCTGTCCGGATATCTGCCCCACCACGCTCACCCTGATGAGTGAAGTTTACTGGGAACTTAAAGACCAGGAACTGGAACCACCCGCCATTATTTTTCTTTCCATTGACCCGAAACGGGATACGGTTGATGTGGTTAAAAAATACGTTGAGTATTTCAATAAAGATTTTATCGGCCTCACCGGTGAGTCAAAACAAATTGCACAGCTCACGCGTAATCTGAATGCGGTATACCGAAAAGCACCCGGGCTTGAGGGTAAAATAACTGAAGATGATTATCTGATGGATCACAGCTCCGCGTTAATGCTGATTAATCCGGATGGTGATTTACAATCGATTCTCACAGCACCCCATTCGATCCGAGGTGTTATTGACAGCCTGCTTAAATCACAGAGTTATTACGAGGCCTTATAAAACCGGTGCTGTAACTGAATTGTTATAAACTTATTAGCATTTATACTGTCCGATTGTATTAATTATTAGTGGCTGGAAAACCAGCTTAACTTATCGGCATAACTAAATTAATATAAATAATTATCAGCCAGTTGAGCCGTCGGAATCAGCAGATTTCAAATACATTTATCTAAAGCCATTAACACAGGAGACAACTATGTCAAACGAAGGTTATCACGAACCGATTAATGAAATATCCGATGAAACACGTGACATGCACCGCGCTATTACCTCACTGATGGAAGAACTGGAAGCGGTTGACTGGTACAACCAGCGGGTTGATGCCTGCAAGGACGATGAACTGCGCGCCATCCTGATTCATAACCGTGATGAAGAAAAAGAACATGCCGCCATGGTGCTGGAGTGGATACGCCGTAAGGATCCGAAAATGGATCATGAGCTGAAAGATTACCTGTTTACCGACAAGCCAATCGCCCACAAATAAACTGCGAGCATATAAAACGGCGGCTGTATCTTACAGCCGCCGTTTTATATACCTGCCGTGAAGGCTTGAACCCTTAGAAGCTTAAAAGAAAACGCGAACAACGCAAATGTACGCGAATAAACGCAAAGGCCATATAAGGTTTTTGTAATCGCGTTTATTTGCGTTGTTTGCGTTCATTCGCGTTTTCTTTTGCTTTAGTCTAACTGTCAGGGCAATTCATCTGCATCCTGATTGTCTTCCTTAACCACTTCAAGAAAGTCGACCTTGCTGACACCCATCATAATCAGGCTGTTGCCCGCTACGTAAATAGAAGAATAAGTACCGATAAACACACCCACAATCAACGCAAAGGCAAAGGCGTTAATCACTTCACCACCCAGCAAATACAGTGCGAACAGCACCAGCAAGGTAGTTAAAGAGGTCATAATCGTACGTGCCAGTGTCTGGTTGATTGACGTATTAAGAATTTCAGATGGCGTTCCCTTACGTTGAGACCTGAAAGTTTCACGAATACGGTCCAGCACCACCACCGTGTCATTCAGGGAATAACCAATTACTGCCAGGATCGCTGCCAGCACGGTCAGGTCAAAGGCAATCTGGGTCACGGAAAATACACCCACGGTGATTACCACGTCGTGTACCAGTGCCAGGATCGCGGCCACTGCAGACTTCAGCTGAAAGCGCAGCCCCACATAAACCATAATTGCAAACAGCGCAATCAGCATCGCCAGGCCACCCTGCTCTCTTAACTCTTCACCCACCTGTGGCCCGACAAATTCAATACGGCGCATTTCCACCGTATCGGTGCTGGAGTTTTTAAGGATGCCCAGCACCTCATCGGAGATACTGGCACTGTTAACCCCTTCCCGTGGCGCGATACGCACCAGCACATCCCTTGAGGTACCAAAGTGCTGCACCACCGCATCGGAATACTCGCTGTTTTCCAGTGCTTCACGCAGTGCGCCAAGCTCAACCGGTTTGCTATAACCGGCTTCAATTAAATAACCGCCGGTAAAATCTATACCCAGATTCAACCCTTTTGAGTACAGGCTGAAAACGGAAATCAGAATAAGCAGTGCGGAAAGCCCCAGCGCAAGATTACGCTTGCCGAGAAAGTCGATACTGGTTTTAGTTGATGTTATTTGCATGCTTATCGCCTATATGGAAAGTTTTTTCAGATTGCGTCCACCATAAAACAGGTTAACCAGTGCCCTGGTGCCCATAATGGCGGTAAACATCGAGGTTAAAATACCAATCGACAGGGTAATCGCGAACCCCTTGATGGGTCCGGTGCCCAGACTGAATAACACAACCGCGGCAATCAATGTGGTGACATTGGCATCGGCGATGGTGCTGAAGGCTTTTTCGTAACCCGCATGAATACTCGCCTGTGGCGTGTTTCCATTGCGCAGTTCCTCACGAATCCGCTCGAAAATCAGAACATTGGCATCCACCGCCATACCCACGGTGAGCACAATGCCGGCAATACCCGGCAAGGTCAGCGTGGCCTGCATCAGGGATAGCACCGCAATAATAATCACCAGGTTCGCGGTTAATGCGACATTGGCGATCAGGCCGAAGGCTTTGTAGTAAACCGCCATAAACACCAGCACCAGGGCAAAACCGATCACTACCGACATAAAGCCCTGTTCGATGTTATCCTTACCCAGGCTTGGGCCAACGGTGCGTTCCTCAACGATTTCCACCGGCGCTTTAAGTGCACCGGCTCTTAGCAGCAGCGCAAGATCCCGTGCTTCAAATGACTCCAGCCCGGTAATCTGGAACTGTTTGCTGAAGGCATCCTGAATGGTGGCAACGTTAATGACTTCTTCGGTATGGGTTTTAACCTTAACCTTTTCACCATCAACCAGGCGGGTTTCCACCTTGGTTTCGATAAACACCACTGCCATCGGCTTCTTGATGTTATCACGGGTGGTATCACCCATTTTTTTCGCGCCCTTGCTGTTCAGGCGTACACTCACTGCCGGTGTACCCGACTGTGTATCAATGGTGGAGGATGCACTGTTGATCTGGTCACCGGTTACAATTACACGGCGCTTTAACAATACCGGATCACCATTACGCTGGTGATACAGTTTGGCACTGAGTGGAATCGAGCCACCACTGGCTGCACTTTCCCAGTCGGCACGGGTGCCTTCGGTTAAACGGAATTCCAGGGTGGCGGTGGCACCGAGTATATCCTTGGCGCGGGCCGTGTCCTGCACACCGGGCAACTGCACCACGATGCGTTCTTCACCCTGTTGCTGAATCACCGGTTCAGCGACACCCAGCTCATTAACACGATTACGCAAGGTGGTAACGTTTTGCTGAATCGCCGAGCGTCGTTCGGTGCGCAATGCCTCTTCACTGATTGTGGCAAATACCGTGAGTTCATCGTCTCTGGTGGTAAACTCAAGTTCCTTGAAAAAGGATTTCAGTTTGGAGTGGCCCTGCTCCAGACCTTCCTCATCACGAAACTGGATACTGATACCACCGTCTTCACGACGAATGCCGCGGTAACGGATTTGTTCTTCCCGTAACTGTATGCGCATTTCAGATGCGATATCAGTTTCCATGCGTTCCAGCACCGAGTCCATATCCACTTCCAGCAGGAAATGCACACCACCCCGCAGGTCCAGGCCGAGATACATGGGCAGGGCGTTGAATGTCTGCAACCAGGGTGGCGTGGCGGGTGCCAGATTCAGTGCCACAGTGTAGTCACTGTTACGGCTGATAAAATCCAGATCCTTGATGGTATCCACTGCGGTTAGCTGCGCGTCTTCCGATAGAAAGCGGATCAGTAGCTGGCCGTTTTTCAGTTCACTGGCTTTCACCTGCACCTGTGCCTGTTGTAACGCATCACTGACTTTCTGCTGTGCTTCCGTATCAACCTGACTGTTACGCAGTGATACAAGTACCGACGGGTCTTCGCCATACAGATTGGGTGCGGCATAAATACCCCCCGCCAGTAATACGGCGATGAGCAGTATGTATTTCCAGAGTGGATACTGATTGATCATTATTATAATTGCTCGTTTGTATACTTATTAAAAGATGGGCATTGAGCGGTGTCGGTGGATTGTCAGGTATACCCCATAACAACCCACTGACCTTAAGGTATGGAGCTTAGGCGCTCTGTTCCTTGATCGTGCCTTTGGGCATTAATGCGCCAATCGAGGCTTTCTGCACATTGATGCTCACATTATTGCTGATTTCAAGGGTAACGAAGTTTTCAGACACCTTTGTGATCTTGCCCAGAATACCGCCCTGGGTTACCACTTCGTCACCCTTGCTCAGTGCTTCAATCATCGCCTTCTGTTCCTTGGCGCGTTTGCTCTGTGGGCGAATCAGGAAGAAATAGAACAGCACCAGTAAACCGATGGGAAATAACAGGGCTGTAATCGGGTCACCACCCTGTGCGGCCGCAGCACCACCTTCAGCCATTGCATCGGAAATAAAAAAACTCATAACTCACTCCACCTTATCGTAAGGGTTTAATTGAAATAATGGCCACACAACAGTGTATGACACGAATGTTAAAATTTGCGCGCTATTATGCCATTTCGCCGGCAAAACTTCAGCAGGCATTTAGCCTGCTCATATTTTAATCAACCTTGCCTGATACCCAGGGTCTAGTCTTCCTGCGGTTGCTGACGCCGCGCATAGAAGTCCTCTACATAGTCATCAAAGCGGTTCTCTTCAATGGCTGTGCGGATATCCTGCATCAATTGCTGGTAATAATGCAGGTTATGGATGGTATTCAGGCGTGAGCTGAGGATTTCCTTGCATTTGTCCAGGTGCCGCAGGTAGCTGCGGCTGTAATTGCGGCAGGTATAACAGCTGCAGTTTTCATCCACCGGACGGGTATCATCCTTGTACTTGCTGTTGCGGATTTTAATAATGCCGGTGGAGGTGTAGAGAAAGCCGGTACGCGCATTGCGGGTTGGCATGACACAGTCAAACATATCGATGCCCCGTTTTACAGACTCCACAATGTCCTCCGGGGTTCCCACCCCCATCAGGTAACGGGGGTGATCCTGCGGCAACAGCGGCGTGGTGACTTCCAGTACCTTGTTACGCTCCTCCTTGGGCTCACCCACCGACAGTCCGCCAATCGCATAACCGTCAAAGCCGATCTGCACCAGTGCATTGGCCGAGCGTTCACGCAGGTTCTCATACATGCCCCCCTGCACAATCGCAAACAGTGCCGAGGGGTTGCCCTGATGCGCCTGCTTGCTGCGCTCGGCCCAGCGCAGTGACAGCTCCATGGAGTCCCTGGCCTGTTGCTCGGTGGCGGGATAAGGCGTGCATTCATCGAAGATCATCACAATGTCCGAACCCAGTTCACGCTGCACCTGCATCGATTTCTCCGGGGTCAGCATCACCTTGGCGCCGTCCGTGGGGGAATTAAAGCTCACCCCTTCCTCGGTAATCTTGCGCAGCTTGGCCAGGCTGAATACCTGGAAGCCACCGGAATCGGTGAGGATGGGCTTATCCCAGTGCATAAAATCATGCAGATCGCCGTGCTTCTGGATAATCTCGGTACCGGGGCGCAGCATCAGGTGGAAGGTATTACCCAGAATGATTTCCGCACCCAGTTCCTTGAGCTCTTCCGGGGTCATCGCCTTGACCGTGCCGTAGGTGCCCACCGGCATAAAGGCCGGTGTCTGAATCGTACCACGGGGGAAACTGATCTCACCGCGCCTGGGCCCTGATGGGCCATGTTCACTCTTAATTAATTTAAACTGCATCAATGACATAGCGTATTCTTTTAAACTGAATTATCTCTTAAAATTGTTTGGCTTTTCAGGCTGTTTTCTGCGGCTGCTGTGGCACATGTTCCAGCAGCATGGCATCGCCGTAGCTGAAAAAACGGTAGCGTTGTTCAATGGCATGGCGGTAGGCGGCCATAATGTTGTCGCGGCCGGCAAAGGCACTCACCAGCATCATCAAGGTGGATTGCGGCAGATGGAAATTGGTGATCATCGCATCCACCACCCTGAACTCGTAACCTGGGTAAATAAAAATCCGGCTGTCACCGTGAAACTCCCCCAGTTCACCCTGCATGGCGGCGGATTCCAGGCTGCGCACCGAGGTAGTGCCCACTGCAATCACACGGCCGCCACGGGCTCTGGTCTGCTGAATCGCCGCCACCGCCTCGGCATTCACCTCAATGGCTTCGGCGTGCATGGTGTGGTCTTCAACCTGCTCGACCCGCACCGGTTGGAAGGTTCCTGCCCCCACGTGCAGGGTAACGTAGGTGGATCTCACCCCCATTTCGGCAAGGCGTGCCAGCAGCGCTTCATCAAAATGCAGGCCGGCAGTGGGTGCGGCCACCGCACCGGGATGCTTTGCATACACCGTCTGGTAGCGCTGCTGATCGTCCGCTTCATCGGCGCGTTCGATATAGGGTGGCAGCGGCATATGTCCGTGGGCAGCAAGCAACTCCAGCACCGGGGTATCACCCAGAAACTGCAGGTGAAACAGCTCGCCCTGGCGACCCAGCATGCGAGCCTGTATTACCCCTTCCAGCAACAACTCGGCACCGGCTTTGGGGGATTTACTGGCGCGCACATGGGCCAGTACATGGTGTTCATCCAGCACCCGCTCCACCAGCACCTCAAGCTTGCCACCACTGGCTTTCTGCCCGTGCAGGCGTGCCGGAATCACCTGGGTGTTATTGAACACCAGTAGATCATCGGCGCGTAACAGCTCCGGCAGGTCAGTAAACTGCCGGTCGCTACACTGCCCCGCCGCCACATGCAGCAAACGGCTGGCACTGCGTTCTGGCAAGGGATACTGGGCGATCAGTTCTTCGGGGAGATCAAAATCAAAGTCGGAGGTTCGCATGGCGCGGGAGTTTACCACAAGCCGGCATCTGGGGAAGCGCTGTTGGCGCTGCAGCGAGCTGGCAGCCCATGGTAGTCGGCTAATGAACGCGAATTAACGCAAATAGGGCCGTGGTATCAAGCGTGGCGTTTCGCCGCGCTCGTGTATGATGGATGTTTTAAGAGATGCTTGTGCTCCAGAATCGCAAGCCGGGCTGACACAGCAACTCCAACAACTTCATCACGTGTCAATTAATGTCGGGGATGGTTTCTTACCCAATCTGGGCCACTTCAGAATAACAGGATCAACATTTGCGTTAATTTGCGTTCATTGGCGGCTTTCGCGTTAATCTTTTAACAAAAGGTTATTTACGCAACAACAAACTAGTTGCCCGGCCAGATAAACTCAAGGCGAATGCCGCTGGGTTCAAAACACATCATATGCTGTGCCGGGCCATCGCGGAGTAATTCCGGGGGAAACTCGATATGCACTGCCTCATCCAGCAGTCGCCGGTAAATTTCATACAGTGCATCTTTGCTCTCTACCTGCAGTGCCAGATGATGCAGGCCGATATTGCTGTCTTTATTGAAGGCCTGCGCGGTCTGCTGGCCAGCCGGGTGTGCTGCCCAGAGACTTAGCATCACCCTGCCATCACTGACGAAAATCGCCGGGTAACTATCGTCCCGTCTGACCTCCTGCCAGCCCAGCAGTCCGGTGAAAAAACCTGCACTGTCCTCCAGTCGGCTCACTGTCAGCCCGACATGGTGTACACCAGCGGTAAGCGCGCTGTTTTCTGTCGCCATGACCAACTCCTTCTGCTTAAGGCGCAGCAGTAATTGCGATTATTTTATCGCAAGATAAATACCGACAATAAAACTGACAGCACCACCGATATACAGCATCATCACCTTATCCGGCTCGGCGCCGGTAAGTGCTTCATTAATATTAGCGCCAACTGAGCTGGACATATCATAGCCCCAGAAAGCAAGGCCAATACCCAGCACAATGAGTGCAATACCAGCCAGTTTAAGCGGTGAAATGGATGCGTTAGACATGTTGGTCTCCTCGTTATTTTTTGGCGTAGCTGATTGTAAACCGGTTCAAGTTGACACGAATCCAGTCGAGCCGATTTAGATTCGTGTATTGCTGTTTAACCATAAACGCTTACGATCATGGTTACAAAAAATCACCGGATAGCGGTTAGAAACTGAAATGCAGTAAATGCTCATGATTCTGCTCCACTTCCTGGCCAAAACTGATCACACCATCGCCCTGTAAGGGCACTTCCTGGTGGCGCAGGAAAAACGGGGTTTTATCTCCCACCTTTATATAAGTGCCGTTGGTACTTTCATCCACCAGAAAGAAAACGCCCTGTCGGTTTTCGATACGCGCGTGTTCACGGGAAGCGAAGGTTGAGGCCACCAGTTGATCACACTGTGCACCCCGGCCAAAGGTATAGGCAGGCATACCGGGTCGAAGTACATGTTTATATTGCTGATACTGCAGGGTCAGCGGTTTATCGCTAATCAGATCCAGACTGTGGCTGATAATGGTGGGCATGACCTGGGTGTCCGCCGGTTCCCACATGACTTCATATAAGGTGACCGGTTCGCTGCGCCCCTTGATGTGCATGCGATCCATCTCACGACATTTTTCAATCAGCTCGGTCCGTGTCAGGGAACGCTGGGTGGTGTCAGTGGTGATCACCTGCCGGGCCTTGGCCAGCTTGGCCACCCTGGACGCGAGATTAACCACGTCACCGAATATATCGCCATCCTCCTGTAAGATGGCGGTTCCCCAGTGCACACCGATACTGAACATCAGGCCCACGCCATTGCGGATCGGTTGCTGGTCCATGGTTTCATGAATCTGGCAGGCACAGCTGATTGCGCTGTCCGCATCGGGAAAGCGGCACATCACCTCATCCCCGATGGTTTTAACAATCACCCCCTGGTTCTGTTTAATCAGCGCACACACCAGCTCGATGGCATCGCCTATCATCTGGCTGGCAATTGAATCCCCCAGGCGGTCATATAATCCGGTGCTACCTGCAACATCAGCAAACATAACGGCAAAATTTTGCTGCGTTCTACCCATATAAACTGCTTTCCCGTAAATGCTGTGACTTTGAAACAACAGGCGAATCGCCTTTGCCAAGTATATGCCATATACGGGTGATTGTGCGCTCAGCGTGCTGTGTTGATTTGCCAGCAGCCACTTTGCTGTTTATTATCCTTTTCGAATTCTGCGGCAAGAGCCCAGCCAGAACAGGATGACACATGCCAACAAACAAACCCTCACCCTTTCACCCAAGCTGGGACAGCCAGCTGCTGCCGGAGCTGGAAAAGGACTATATGCGCTCACTCAAGCAGTTTTTGCGCGAGCAGAAGGCGCAGGGTAAGCAGATACTGCCGCCCTCAGATCGCTGGTTTAATGCCCTGAACAGCACCCCGCTGGATCAGGTCAAAGTGGTAATTCTCGGCCAGGACCCTTACCCCACCCCCGGACATGCTCATGGCCTGTGTTTTTCAGTTTTGCCTGAGGTGCGCCCGCTGCCCAAATCGCTGATCAATATCTACAAGGAACTGGCCAGTGACCTGGGGATTGAAAACCACCATGGGCACCTGCAGCACTGGGCGGATCAGGGGGTATTGCTGCTCAACAGTGTGCTCACGGTTGAGGCCGGCCAGGCCAATGCCCACCAGGGCAAGGGCTGGGAGCGGTTTACCGATAAAGTGATCGAGGTACTCAATCAGCAGCAACGGCCACTGGTGTTTGTGCTGTGGGGGGCCTATGCACAGAAAAAAGGCGCCATTATCGATGACAGCCGCCACCGGGTGATTCGCTCACCTCACCCCTCACCGCTGTCGGCGCACCGTGGTTTTTTTGGCAGTAAACCCTTCTCCGCGATTAACCAGTTTCTATCGCAACAACAGCAAAGCGAAATCGACTGGTCGCTGCCACAGCCACAAACCGACTGATTCACAGCACTTTGCAAAAGCCTGCCCCTGGCCAGGCTAAGCCTGTGAATTTACGGGCGTTTTTCTATTGATTATTCTTTCAACTTGGCCTGTTTTTTATGCAGCATATTTAGTATAATCCGCGCCTTCGTTTAAACAGATTAAACGCGGCCTGTAGCCTGGCTGGAAAAAATAACGATAAAGAACTTTAAATAATTGTTCTAACTTCTTGTTTTAAAAGGCTCCAAGCCCAGCTGATGGTTTGCAAAGCGAACTGCAGTGACACTGAAATATTTAACTATCTTAAGAGTAAGAACATGACAGAGCTATCTCGTTACAGAAATATCGGCATTTTCGCCCACGTGGATGCAGGTAAAACAACCACCACAGAGCGTATTCTTAAGCTCACAGGTAAAATTCACAAAGCCGGTGATACGCATGATGGCACCGCTACCACTGACTTTATGGATCAGGAAGCTGAGCGCGGCATCACCATCCAGTCGGCGGCAACGACCTGTTTCTGGCGAGATCACCAGTTCAATATCATCGACACACCGGGCCACGTTGACTTCACCATTGAAGTTTACCGCTCGCTGAAAGTGCTTGATGGCGGTGTAGGTGTTTTCTGTGCGTCTGGTGGTGTTGAGCCTCAATCTGAAACCAACTGGCGATATGCCAACGAATCTGAAGTCGCCCGTGTTATCTTCATTAACAAGATGGACCGTGTCGGCGCTGACTTCTACCGCGTAGTTAAACAGATTGAAACCGTGCTGGCAGCGACTCCGCTGGTGATGGTCCTGCCTATTGGCGCAGAAGCCAACCTGAAAGGTGTGGTTGACCTGCTGAGCCGTAAAGCCTGGGTGTGGGATGACTCCGGTGACCCATTAAATTACACACTGGAAGACGTACCAGCTGACATGGTTGATGACGTCGAAGAGTGGCGTGAAAAACTGGTCGAAACTGCGCTTGAGCAGGATGATGATCTGATGGAGAAATACCTGGAAGGCGAAGAGCCTTCGATCGAGGACCTTCAGCGCTGTATCCGCAAAGGCACCATCAATCTGGACTTCTTCCCCACCTACACCGGCTCTGCTTTCAAGAACAAGGGTGTGCAGCTGGTACTGGATGCAGTTGTTGATTACCTGCCAGCGCCAGGCGATGTTAAGCCACAGCCTGAAGTTGATATGGAAGGTAATGAAACTGGAAATTTTGCGATTGTTGATCCATCCAAACCGGTTCGTGCACTGGCCTTCAAAATTATGGATGACCGTTTCGGCGCGCTGACGTTTGTACGCATCTACTCAGGTACGGTTCTTAAAGGTGACACACTGGTGAATACCTTTACCGGTAAAAATGAACGTATCGGCCGTATGGTACTGATGCACGCCAATGACCGTGAAGAGATAGATCGTTGCAGTGCGGGCGACATCGTTGCCTTCGTTGGCCTTAAGAACGTACAGACTGGTCACACCCTGGCGGACAAGGATAATCCTGCGACGCTGGAACCGATGGTATTCCCGGTACCGGTTATCTCGATTGCGGTTGCACCTAAAGACAAGGGCGCTGCTGAGAAGATGGGTATTGCCATCTCCAAAATGGTTGCTGAAGATCCGTCATTCCTGGTTGAAACCGATGAAGACTCAGGCGAAACCATCCTTAAGGGTATGGGTGAGCTGCACCTGGATATCAAGATCGACATCCTCAAGCGTACTCACGGTGTAGACGTTACCGTTGGTAAACCACAGGTAGCTTACCGCGAAACCATTACGCAACGCGTAGAAGACAGTTACACACACAAGAAGCAGTCTGGTGGTTCAGGTCAGTTCGGTAAGATCGACTATATAATCGAGCCAGGTGAACCCGGTTCAGGTTTCGAGTTTGAATCGAAGGTTACCGGTGGTAACGTTCCTCGCGAATTCTGGCCTGCAGTTGAAAAAGGCTTCAAGAGCATGCTGGAACACGGCACACTCGCCGGCTACCCGTTGCTGGATCTGAAAGTAACCCTGATGGACGGTGCTTTCCATGCGGTTGACTCCTCTGCGGTTGCTTTCGAAATTGCAGCCAAAGGTGCTTTCCGTCAGTCGATTCCAAAAGCCAAGCCACAGATCATCGAGCCGATTATGAAAGTTGACGTATTCACGCCGGAAGATCACGTCGGTGATGTTATCGGTGACCTGAATCGTCGTCGCGGCATGATCCAGGGCCAGGAAGCCGGTCCAACTGGTGTGCGTATCAAAGCGGATGTTGCACTTAGCGAAATGTTTGGCTACATCGGTGACCTGCGTACAATGACTTCTGGTCGTGGCCAGTTCTCCATGGAGTTCTCACACTACCTGCCATGCCCTAACAGCGTTGCAGAAGAAGTTATCAAAGAAGCAAAAGAGCGCAAAGAAAACGCATAAGTCATACGCGTTTTACCATGCGAAAAAAAGCCGGGGCTGTTACTACAGCCCCGGCTTTTTTATGCGCATCGTTGAAATAGTCCGCAAATGAACGCGAATAAACGCCAATATTCAATTTTTTATATCTTGATGTCTTGAAGGTTCAAGTGTAGTGGTTGCTCTGTGCTTGATATTATGGATATAACGAACCATGGCACCTGAAATAATATGCTTCCCTATACACCCGTCGTTTAACAACTGAAGTTTTTTATCAGGTTTAAATACCTGTCGAGCCTAACTATAAATTTGCGTTTATTAGCGTTCATTTGCGGACTATATAGCTTTATTAGCTGGTTCCCACGCTCCTGCGTGGGAACGAGTAATGTATTTGCGTTAATTGGCGTTTATTTGCGGACTGTATATATTGAGCGTTGATTCTCGTTTTATTTTTATATCGTCAGTGCTGTAGGTTGGGGTGACGCAGGAACCCCAACAATCACTAGCAGAATTGAACGATGTTGGGGTTCGTTCCTCACCCCAACCTACAAACTCAGGGATATATCATCGCGTCTATTCGCGTGCATTTATTCCGCACGTCCTGTGCTTCACCCTTCGGGCCGAGCATTCGCTCGTTCAAAGTGCTCCTGCACTTTAGTGCGTTCATTTGCGTTTTCTTTTTTATCCGTAGACGCTTATCAAGCCAGGTCAGACACCAGTGATACCCTGACGTTTTCATCTATCGCCTCAATGGTCGCCTGGTATTCCGGGTGGTCTATGCCCATTGAAATGGGCGCACCGGCTTTGGCTTTCTCAACCATCTCCTGGTCCAGTTCAAAGCGCATAAAGTGCACCGATGAGGTTTTGTCTTCAGTTTCCCGTTCCAGGTCCTCATTAGCGATGGGCCTGACTTTTTCAAAGTCATCCACCTGTACCCAGATGTGTTTGTCGATGCCCTTGAGTTTTGCCAGCGCCGCCTTACGTTCATTCTCGTCCGCATACTCCAGCATAAAGGTGGCTTTCCAGTTACTGCCGTCGGGAATCAGTGGATTATAGACATCCAGCTCTTCCTGAATACCATCCGCTTCAAATATTTTTTCAATGCGCAGCATTTCCTGCACCTGGTAGCGAATGGTCGTGGCATCCTCGAAATACAGGGTGGCATGTTTACCAATGGTCACACGACGATTTTTTTTGTGTGCCATTACCTGTTGACGAAACTCATTGCGAATCACCGAATATTTTTCCAGGCTATCAAGATCACTGGCACTTAACTGAGTCATTTATCTCTCCATCAATAGGTTTAAAAAAACACTGCCTGAGCAACTAGATCGCATAGGCTTTACGCAATAGCGTAATCGGATGTTCCGGTAACTGGCCGCTGTTCAGGCCATTTTCAATCTGGTGTCCGGCCATGGCGCAATCACTGCCATAATGATCCGCTTCCGCTTTTTTCAGTTGATTAACTACCGGGCGGGCAATTTTCATTGAAGCCTCGTGAAATTCCGCCTTCACTGCATAGGTTCCGTCGTGGCCGGAGCAACGCTCAATCACCTGAATTTCGGTATCCGGTATCAGCGACAGGGTTTCCTTTGTTTTCGGACCGATGTTCTGCACCCGCTGATGACAGGCAGCATGATAAAACACCTTGCCCAGCGGCTGTTTGAATTCGGTGTTCATTAAACCTTCTTTATTGCGCAGCATCAGGTATTCAAAGGGATCATAAAATGCATTCTTAACTTTCTGCACATCCTCATCATCCGGATACATCAGTGGCAATTCCTGCTTGAACATCAACACACAGGATGGAATCAATGCAGTCAGGTCATAGCCTTCATCAACCAGCCGTGCCAGTTCGGGAATATTCACCTGTTTGGCTTTTTCCACCGATTCGAAATCGCCCAGTTCAAGCTTGGGCATGCCACAGCATTTTTCCACTTCAGGCGTGGTCACCTGGATATTGTTGTGTTCAAACACTGCGAGAAAATCTTCACCCACTTCAGGCTCGTTACGGTTCATATAGCAGGTGGTAAATAACGCCACCTTGCCGGTGGTTTTGCCTGCGGCCTGTGGCTTGATCTCGGATGATTTACCCTTCAGGCGTTTACGCAGTGACTTGCTATGGTATTTGGGTACAGTTGCGTCAGCATGAATGCCAGCCACCGACTGCATCAGTTTACGCACCGGTTTGCTGTTATTGGCGGCATTAACAATCGTTGAGATAACCGGAATGCCGGCCAGGTTACCCACGGTATCGGTACTGGTAAGTACCTTGTCACGTAATTTAGTATTGCCCTGTTTGAATTTAAAGGATTTTGCCCGCAACATTAAATGGGGGAAATCCAGGTTCCACTCATGGGGTGGCACATAGGGACATTTGGTCATGTAACATAGATCGCAGAGATAACAGTGATCGACCACTTTCCAGTAATCGTCTTTTGCTACACCATCGACCTCAAAGGTTGATGATTCATCCACCAGGTCAAACAGTGTCGGGAACGACTGGCACAGGCTGACACAGCGTCGACAGCCATGGCAGATATCAAACACCCGTTCCATTTCCTTAAACAGTGCTTCTTCGTTGTAGAAGTCCACACCCTTCCAGTCGATGGGATGTCGTATGGGTGCCTGCAGATTACCTTCCCGTTGTCCACCAGCCATTTTTATTATCTCCGCTCAATAAAAAACTTAAGGTCATTTTTACAAACTGTCAGCGCACCTTAATGGTGCGCTGTGCAGTTATCGTTAACTCACTCGATGTGATTAGCCGATGCGATTATGCATTCAGCTCATCAAGTGCTTTCTGGTAACGATTGGCATGTGAACGCTCGGCTTTGGCCAGGGTTTCAAACCAGTCGGCAACTTCATCGAAGCCTTCGTCGCGAGCTGTTTTTGCCATACCCGGGTACATGTCTGTGTACTCGTGGGTTTCACCGGCAACTGCAGACTTCAGGTTGTCTTCTGTACCACCGAATGGCAGACCGGTTGCGGGATCACCACACTGCTCCAGGTATTCCAGGTGGCCGTGGGCGTGGCCGGTTTCACCTTCTGCGGTTGAGCGGAACAGCGCTGACACATCGTTATAACCTTCGACATCGGCCTTGCTGGCAAAGTAAAGGTAACGACGGTTGGCCTGTGATTCACCCGCGAATGCGTCTTTCAGATTTTGCTCTGTTTTACTGCCTTTGAGCTCCATTTTATTTCTCCTGTTTATGGTTAACGTTAGAAACAACGCTATTGATACTATGCTTATGATTAATTAAATCTAATTAAAAATTTCTAAGCCCTCTATAGCTAAAATCAATGAAGCGAACGCTTATATTTGTAATATTTTTGTGTCGGGCACAGAGTCGCCAACTGGCCGCTTAAATTAACACCGGCGGCCTGTGGCGTAAATAAGGCAGATCTACAGCTGTTGCTGCAGATAGAGTTGTGCCAGTTGCAGATCAAAGGCACGGGTGATTTTGATATTGTCTTCGTGGGCTTCTATTAATTGCGGGGTATAGCCCGCCAGCTCCATCGCCGAGGCATCGTCGGTTATCGCCAGCTGTTGCTGCTGCGCCTGGGACAATGCCGCCAGCAGTAAATCCAGGCGAAACATCTGCGGTGTCAGCGCATGCCACAGGCCTTCACGGTTCACCGTGTGATCAATGGCATCACCCGCCCCGGCACGTTTCATGGTATCCCGTACCGGTAGCGCCAGCAGGCCGCCATTTTTATTCGATGCCTGCTCGATCAGCTGCTGGATATCCGCCGTGCGCACACAGGGCCGCGCCGCATCATGCACCAGTGCCCACACTGTCTGCTTGCCAGCCAGCTGCTGCTGTAACAGCTGCAACGCATTGAGCACGGAATCACTGCGCTCCTTGCCGCCTTGCGCGATCAACAGCGGTTTGTCACTGTGATAGTTGAGTGCGGGCCAGTATTCATCCCCTTCACTGATGGCGAGTACCGCACCACTGATGGCGGGCATCGACAACAATCGGTCGAGGGTATGTTCGATTACGGTTTTATTGTCCAGCGGCAGATACTGCTTGGGTCGATCCGCCTGCATGCGACTGCCCACCCCCGCTGCCGGGATAATTGCCCAGTAGCTTTGCTGATCAGTTTCAGTAATTGCGGGTGATCGCGGGGATTCAGTTGGCATTCTGTTTTTCGGCAGGTGGTTGATTGATAATCTGGTAGAACTGTTCATCCTTGCGCACCATGCCCAGCTCGCTGCGGGCACGCTCTTCTATGGCATCCAGCCCCTTTTTAAGGTCTTCAACCTCGGCTTGCAGCGCCGCATTGCGCTCCTGCAACTGCTGCTTTACCTGTTGTTGCTGCTGCACATCCTGTTGTAACTGCATGACCGACGGCACACCGCCATCACCCACCCAGAGCTTGTACTGCAATAACAGTAAAAGAAGCGTCAGCAATGAGAGTAACCATTTCAATCAGGCGGATCTCCCGGTTCAGGTGACAACAGACTATGCGTGATGTAAGAACTCACTCCGGCCCGATGCCGGAGTGAGCAGGGTTGAATCAGCTCAGATGTTTGAAAGCCGACTTGCCGGCATACACCGCTTTATCGCCCAGGGTTTCTTCAATGCGCAGCAGCTGATTGTACTTGGCTACGCGATCTGAACGGGATAATGAACCGGTTTTAATCTGCCCGGTTGCAGTGGCCACACACAGATCGGCAATGGTGCTGTCCTCGGTTTCACCGGAACGGTGTGACACCACTGCGGTATAACCCGAGTCATGGGCCATTTTGATCGCGTTCAGGGTTTCGGTCAGGGTACCGATCTGGTTGAATTTAATCAGGATGGAGTTGGCGATATTTTTATCGATGCCTTGCTTGAAGATCTTGGTATTGGTAACAAACAGGTCATCCCCCACCAGCTGTACCTTGTCACCCAGACGCTCGGTCAGTTTGGCCCAGCCAGCCCAGTCGCCTTCATCCAGACCGTCTTCAATGGTAATAATCGGGTATTTATCACACCAGTCCGCCAGGTAGTCGACCATATCTTCGGCTGACAGCTTGCGACCTTCTGACGCCAGGTTGTACTGACCATCCTTATAGAATTCAGAGCTGGCCACATCAAGCCCCAGATACACATCCTTACCTGGAGTAAAGCCGGCTTTTTCAATCGCTTCCAGAATCACTTCAATCGCTTCTTCATTGGAAGACAGGTTGGGTGCAAAACCACCCTCATCACCTACCGCAGTGCTCATGCCGCGCGCAGCCAGTACCGACTTCAGGGTGTGGAAGACTTCCGTACCGTAACGCAATGCTTCCTTGAAGGAAGGTGCACCCACCGGCAGAATCATAAATTCCTGCATGTCCACGCTGTTATCCGCATGGGAACCGCCATTGATGATATTCATCATGGGCACAGGTAATACAAACTTGCCAGTGCCAAGGTAATCAAACAGGTCTTTCTTTTCAAAGGCGGCCGCCGCATGGGCCGAGGCCAGTGAAACCGCCAGCAATGCATTGGCACCCAGGCGACCCTTGTTTTCCGTGCCATCCAGCTTGAGCATGATCTCGTCGATGGTCTGCTGTTCACGGCAATCAATGCCGATTAACGCCTGCTGGATTTCGCCGTTCACATTGGCAACGGCCTTTTGCACGCCCTTGCCCAGGTAGCGGCTCTTGTCATCGTCACGCAGTTCGATGGCTTCACGGGTGCCGGTGGAGGCACCGGAGGGAACCGCTGCTCGCCCACGTACACCGCTTTCCAGAATCACATCGGCTTCTACCGTCGGGTTACCACGGGAGTCGAGAATTTCGCGCGCAATTATCTGCTTTATTTTAGACATGTTTTCCTCAATACTTTCAAGTATTTATAGTTACTTTTTAAATTAATTCTTAATCTTACTGCGGGTGTGTTACAGCGCCATGACAGGGTAATAAAAGTCGCACTGCCAGCGACAGATCCCGCCATTATAATCGGCCTACAACTGGTCTTCTTCAAACGGTGACGACTTCACCAGCTTGTCGATTGCCTGCAGACGTTGCAGCAGCCCTTCCAGCTGACCCAGCGGCCAGGCATTGGGGCCGTCACTCAGCGCATTCGCAGGATCCGGATGGGTTTCCATAAACAGACCTGACACACCCGCCGCCACCGCGGCTCTGGCCAGTACCGGCACATGCTCGCGCTGGCCACCGGAACAGGCGCCCTGACCACCGGGCAGCTGCACCGAGTGGGTGGCATCAAATACCACCGGGCAATTGGTCTCGCGCATTACCGCCAGGCCACGCATATCGGAAACCAGGTTGTTATAGCCAAAGGACACTCCCCGTTCGCACACCATCAGTTGCTGGTTGCCGGTGGTGCGTGCCTTGTCCACCACGTTTTTCATATCCCAGGGCGCCATAAACTGGCCCTTCTTGATATTCACCGGCTTGCCGGTGGCCGCCACCTTGAGGATGAAATTGGTCTGGCGACACAGAAACGCCGGGGTCTGCAATACATCCACTACGTCTGCCACCTCGTCCATGGGGGTGTCTTCGTGCACATCGGTAATCACCGGCACACCCAGCTCGTCTTTCACTTTCTGCAGAATGCGCAGGCCTTCGGCCATACCCAGCCCGCGGAAGCTGTCGATAGAAGAGCGGTTGGCCTTGTCAAACGATGACTTGTACACAAAGGGAATGCCCAGCTTCGAGGTAATTTCCAGCAGCTGGGTGGCGGTGTTGAGCGCCATTGCCTCGGATTCAATTACACAGGGCCCGGCAAACAGGAAGAAAGGCTGATCCAGCCCGGCTTTAATTCCACAGAATTCCATTAGCTGGCTCCTCGGCTGTCACGGTGTGTATTTGATGCCTTGATAAAATCGGTAAACAGCGGATGCCCACGGCGTGGCGTGGAGGTAAATTCCGGGTGGAACTGACAGGCCACAAACCACGGATGATCCGCCAGTTCCACCACCTCAACCAGGTTGCCGTCCACCGAGCGACCGGAAATCACCAGGCCCTTTTGCTGCAGGGTGTCCAGGTAGGTGTTATTGAATTCATAACGATGGCGATGACGCTCGGATATGGTGTCTGCCCCGTAAATCTCACTGACCTTGCTGCCCGGCAACAGTTTGCAAGGTTGCGCACCCAGGCGCATGGTGCCACCCAGGTCGGAGTTTTCATCGCGTACTTCGGTTTCGCCGGACTCATCCTGCCATTCGGTAATCAGTGCGATCACCGGATGCGTGGTGTTGGGATCAAACTCGGTGCTGTGGGCATCCTCCATCGCCGCCATGTGCCGTGCGTATTCGATCACCGCCACCTGCATACCCAGGCAGATGCCCAGGTAGGGAATCTTGTGCTCGCGGGCATACTGCACCGCGGCAATCTTGCCTTCCACGCCCCGCTTGCCGAAACCACCGGGCACCAGGATACCATCCAGTGACTGCAGCTGGCTCATATCGCCGCCTTCCAGGGTCTCAGAGTCGATGTATTTGATATTCACCTTGAGCTTATTCTGGATACCCGCATGGGCCAGTGATTCATTCAGCGACTTGTAGGACTCGGTGAGATCCACATACTTGCCCACCATGCCGATGGTGACTTCAGATTCGGGATGTTCCAGCGCATAAACCACCGCCTGCCAGTCGGATAGATCCGCCTCCGGCAGGTTCAGGTGCAGTTTTTCCGCCACAATATTATCCAGCCCCTGATCGTGTAGCCATTGTGGAATCTTGTAGATATGATCCAGGTCTTTGGCGGAAATCACCGCGCGCTGTTCAACATTGGTGAACAGTGCAATCTTGCGACGCTCTTCTTCTGCCAGGTAGGACTCGGAACGGCACAGCAGAATGTCCGGCTGAATACCAATCGAACGCAATTCTTTCACCGAGTGCTGGGTGGGCTTGGTTTTTACCTCGCCCGCCGACTTGATATAGGGCACCAGCGTGAGGTGGATAAACAGCGCATTATCATGCCCCATTTCCACACCCATCTGGCGAATCGCCTCAAGGAATGGCAGGGATTCAATGTCACCCACGGTACCGCCGATTTCCACCATGGCGATGTCGGCACCCTTGGCGCCTTCGATCACACTGCGTTTGATTTCATCGGTAATATGCGGGATTACCTGTACGGTGCCCCCCAGGTATTCACCGCGACGCTCTTTACGAATTACCGTTTCATAAATACGCCCGGAGGTGAAATTGCTCGCCTGGGAGGTGCGGGAATTCACAAACCGTTCATAGTGCCCCAGGTCCAGATCGGTTTCTGCGCCGTCTTCGGTGACAAACACTTCACCGTGCTGAAACGGGCTCATGGTGCCGGGATCAACATTGATGTAGGGGTCGAGCTTGAGCATTTTTACGGAAAGGCCACGTGCCTCGAGAATGGCACCGAGAGAAGCGGCAGCGATCCCCTTTCCCAGAGAAGAAACTACACCACCGGTAATAAATATATAACGTGTCATTAGGTAACAGGGGCCTTATCGGAAGAGGTTTGAAAGACACATAAAACGTGCTGAATATTAGCAAATAACTATTTGTTTCTCAATGACTTGTGGGTCACAGAACAGAAATAATCCCCTGGCCTGAATGGCGCTTACTTAAGAGCAAAAGACGTGGATCCGCAAATAAACGCAAATGTACGCAAATAAAAACCTATTGATTATGTTGATGTGGTGCAGCGGATTTTTTCAGACATGAAACAATTTGCGTTTATTCGCGTTCATTTGCGGACTTTTCTTCTTAATTAAATTAAGTGCCATTCTCCCCTGACCTGACAAGTTTTGGCGGCACCCTGAAAAGCAGCTGTGCACAGCCAGGATCAGGCGAGCGGCAGCTGATAATTTCACCTGCACATGGCAGAACGATGAGTCATAATGCACCCCAAATACAGCGAGTTCCAGCTGGATTTAGCCCATGGAACATATAACAATCTGGTTTAACTAAACAACCTATCTTATTGAATATAAATAGAAATACTGCTATATAATTTACTTATGCCCATCCTTGATGAATATAAACGACAAATTCTGCAAAAGCAGATGATGGATGACCCGGCGCAACAGCAGGCCCTGCAGCAGCTCGCCCAGTTACAGCATCAACTGACTGATTACTCGCGGCAGAGCCGCAGCCTGTCACACAAACTTCAGGTGTTTTTCAGGGGGCACACACAGGCGCCGCAGGGCCTGTATTTATGGGGCGGTGTGGGCCGAGGTAAAACCTGGCTGATGGATATGTTCTACGACACGCTGGAGATTGGGAACAGCCATGGCAAAAACAAACTTCGCCTGCACTTCCACCACTTTATGCGCAGCATACATGACCAGCTGAGCCTGATCGGCGAAGTCAAGACCCCATTACAAAGCATCGCCCGCAGCTTTGCCGACAAGTATCAACTGCTCTGCCTGGATGAATTCCATGTCTCGGACATCAGTGATGCCATGCTATTGTCCGGCCTGCTGCAGCAGTTTTTTAGCCAGGGCGTGGTCATTGTCGCCACCTCCAACCAGCCGCCGGACGAGCTGTATAAAAATGGCCTGCAGCGCGAACGCTTTCTGCCGGCAATCGAGCTGATTAAGCAATACATGAACACCCTCGCCCTGCCCGGCAAAACAGACCACAGGTTGCGCCTGCTGGAACAGACTGATAGCTGGCGCCTCAGCTCGCAACACAGCCAGGCTGACCTGGAACGCAGCTTTACTGCGCTGGCCACCACAGCGGCCCAGCGTAACCAGAAGCTGCATCTCAATTACCGCAAAATCCACAGCCTGATGCTCTCCAGCGATATTATCTGGTTTGACTTTGATGCCCTGTGCGGTGATCAGCGCGGTTCTGCGGATTACATAGAACTGGCACGGCAATACCACAGCATTTTTATCAGCGACATTCCACAGATGGATGACAGCCAGAATGACAAAGCCAAACGCTTTATTACCCTGATTGACGAGCTTTATGACCGTCGCGTCAAGCTGTTCGCCAGTGCGGCGACTGAACCCCGGGATATCTACACCGGTCAGCAGCTGGCATTCGAGTTCCAGCGCACCGTCAGCCGCCTGCTGGAAATGCGTAGCCATGACTATATGCAACAGGCCCACAAAAGCCGTTGAAACCGACAGGGTTAAAACGTACAACGGCGAACCCAACTGCCGACATAGATCAATAAACACAGACAAGCCCTGCCCCAACGCCTATTCCGCACTGGCCAAAGCCACTATAAAGCTTTAAATTACTCCACCATGATGCGAACCAGTCCACTAGATCACGCCCATCCATGCGCCAGGCCTGCACTTGCAATACTGATGGTGGTATTAATTGCCGCCATCCTGCTTGTGACGCCCCGACTGCAGGCCGCCCCGGCGGCAAATACGGCTGATAACGAACTCGCCTTTGATGACCAGCCACTGGCCGATGCCCTGCACCTGCCCGACTGGTTTAATCTCAGCTTTCTCGATTTAAACGAAAGCCTCGAAGAAGCGCTGAACGAAGGCAAGAGCGGCCTGATTATCTACTTCGGCCGCAAGGACTGCGCCTATTGCAAGGCACTACTGGAAGACAACTGGGGCGACCCGGCTATTGCCCGCTATACACAGCGGCACTTCAATGTGATAGCAATCGAGGTGCGCGGTTCACGCACTGTGACCGATTTCAGCGGCAAGAAATGGAGCGAGAAGGACTACTCCACCGCGATGCGCACCAACTTTACCCCGACCATGCTGTTCTACAACAAGCAGGCACAACTCGCCCTCAAGCTGCCAGGCTACCGACCCAAATACCAGTTCAGGGCTGCACTGGAATATGTCGCCGACGCACACTACGCGAGGGAAAGCTTTCGCGACTACCTGGCCAGAGCGGAACTTGCACTCAGCTTCGGGCTAGCTGAACTGAACGACAATGAGGTATTCCAGGCTCCGCCCTATAACCTCGACCGCCGGCATATCAGCGACAGCCAGTCTCTGAAGCCATTAATGGTATTTTTCGAGCACCCACGCTGCCATGCCTGCGATGTATTGCACGGCGACACCCTGAGTAATCCGCAGATTGAACAGCAGTTACAGCAACTGGATGTGGTGCAGTTGAACACACAGAAAACCACTCCGGTGATTACCCCCGATGGTCGCAAAACCAGTGCCAGCGCATGGGCCGACGAACTGGACCTGACCTTTGCACCTGCACTGCTGTTTTTTGATGAAAAAGGTAATGAGATTCTGCGAATTGAATCTGTGATAAGATTTTACCGATTGAACAAGGTACTTGAATACATTACCGGCAGGCACTACCTCAGGTACCCGACATTCCAGAACTGGCTTCAGCATAGTCGCAATCAACGCAGTGCTGAAGAGTAAAGAAACCGGCATCGGACTCTGACCGGTCAATGCAGGCAAAGCCGGAATGCGCCGGATAGCGAGCACCGTATAAATGCCCCACACAATAACCCGGACTCTATGAACAGATGACCATGAACCAGCAAAAAGTCAATCAGGCCATAGAAGCCATCTGCCAGACCGGCTGCACCTCGGTAACAGCGGTTATTGCCACACTGGAAGCGGGTAAAACCGCCGAAGGACTGGAACACCTGAACAACGCCGAGCGTGATTTACTGACCCGTGAACTGAAAGCCATTATGTCAGTGTATGAGGAGCGTTACCGCTAGCAAACACACGGCATTAACCACATCAAGGCTTAATCTGACAGGCTACAAAACCTTGCTTTTGACCCGCTTCGGGTACTCATAGCCCAGCAAAACCCCTGACGATTCGCCTGCATCCTGCCAGCGGCTCACATCAAACTGAATAATGCCGACGCTGCAGGTGGGCATATCCTCTAGTACTTCCGCACTGAAAAAATTCAACGCCTCGCTCATCCCCGGATTATGCCCCACCAGCATCACCGTATTCTTGCTGGGTGCAATATGCTGCACCAGGTACACAATCGCCCGTAATGAAGCCAGATACAGATCGTGGTAGCTGATCAGATCATGCCCCGGCCTGAGGCACTGACGGTAGTGTTCCGCTGTCTGCAGGGCACGCAGCGCATCGCTGCTGATAATCTGGTCGACGGAATAGCCGCACTGTTTCAGATAGGACGCCATCAGGGGGGCATCCTGCAGCCCCCGCTGATTTAACGGCCGTTCGAAATCGTTCTCCGCCTGGCTGTTCCAGTCAGATTTGGCATGTCTTGCCAGCAACAGGGTTTTCATACAGACACCAACCACCCTCTGTATCTATGGTATTAATGATTTTCACTAGCGTGAGCCCTGCCACAAGCATAGCTGACTCGGGCAATTTCGTCTGCAATTGAACGGCAGAGACAGCAGTTGCGCTGATAAAAATAGCTCATCTGTTACCACTCGTCTAAATAAATCACCGCTCATTATCAACCTGATCAAATATCAAGCAATAACAAAATAACACCCGCATGATAAGGCCGCATTAATAGATTCAGGGATTTCATAAACTTAGCTATCACAGCAACGCAGACTGTAAAATCACTGAACCTTGCAATCGTCAGGATTGTCACATTATTAAGTGTAGTAATTACCTCAATAAGATTTTTAAATTATAAATAGCCTGCCGAAGGCTTTATATATTAAGCAGGGAATCAATGTTTTAGTCACTATTTTCGAGCCCCAATTTTTCAGTCAATGCCAGAGGAGATAGAAACCCAACCAATCCTGCCCTGATTTTTATTTTTATATAAGGCAGATAAAAATCAACACTATATAGGAGCGTATTCATGTCAAAAACCTGGGTTGTGGTTGCAGAAAGCAGCCGTGCAAAAATATTCCAAGTTGAAAAAAATGAATCACATCAATCACTCAAAGAGCTGGAAGGTTTTACCCACTCCACCAGTCGCAGCCATAAAAATCAGCTCAGTGGCAGCCAGCAGAAAGACAGCCGGGATTCACAGTTAACCGATAGCCTGGACAGCCACAAGGATCACGAACGCGGCGAATTTGCCCGCAGTCTCGGACAACATCTAAATAATGCACGCAGCAAGGGTCTATTTAAAAAACTGATTCTGATGTCACCTCCCAGATTCCTGGGTGACCTGAGAAAATACCTGGGCCATGAAACCAACAAGTTTGTGGTATCCGCCATCGACAAAAACCTGGTACGACACAATATACAGGACATACAGGCGCACATTCCAGCCAGGTACTAGAACCATTAACCGATACTCAACAAAAAATACCGGTTTGACTAAACCGGTATTTTTCATTTTTGGCTGATACCGGTTTTAAAAGAAAACGCAAATGAACGTGAATAAACGCAAGTGCATTGGCTGGTTCCCATGCTCCTGCGTGGAAACCCTTTGCTACACAATATGACTTAATTTCATTATCGTTATGGTACGTATGCATTCCCACGCGGGAGCGTGGGAACGAGTAAAAAAAGCCACACCAGTCCGCGAATAAACGCAAACGCTTAAAAATTTAAGGCTTTATCGCGTCTATTTGCGTTGTTAGCGTTCATTTATTCCGCACGTCCTGTGCTTCACCCTTCGGGCCGAGAATTCGCTCGTTCAAAGTGCTCCTGCACTTTAGTGCGTTCATTCGCGTTTTCTTCTGGATTGTTGGGGTTCCTTCGTCACCCCAACCTACAACTACCATACGTAAAATACCGTACACCCTGTATTTGCTGGTTCCCATGCTCCTGCGTGGGAACCCTTTGCTACGCAATATGGCTTAATTTCATTATCGTTATGGTACGTATACATTCCCACGCGGGAGCGTGGGAACGAGTAACATTTGCGTTTATTTGCGTTTATTTGCGTGTATTTGCGGACTATATATTTTAGCGATTATTCGCGCTGTTCGCGTTTTCTTTTGCTTATAACTAACGACACCGACGAAAGTCGAATGCATAAAAAAAGCCCCGCAACGGAAGGCTCGGGGCTTTTTATAAACTGCTCTGACTGACCCTGATACGGGTCTACTGATCAGGCAGCTTTTTCTTTCAGGCGTTGCTGAATTGCATCGATCACCGCATCACTGGATGTCGCATCTACAGTCAGCATAATGCCTTCTTTTTCATAGAAACCGGCCAGTGGCGCGGTTTGTTCGTTGAATACATCCAGGCGATTGCTGATGGCTTCTTCGGTTTCGTCATCACGCTGCACTACTGAACCGCCGCATTTATCACAAACACCTTCCACCTTGGGTGGATTGGATTTTACATTGTAAATTTCACCGCAATCGGTGCAGGTGCGACGCGTGGTGAGGCGATCCAGAATCACATCACGGGGCACTTCAATATTCACCACCATGTCCAGCTCTTCACCCATATCGGCAAGCATCACTTTCAGTGCTTCCGCCTGGGGAATGGTGCGTGGGAAACCGTCCAGCAGATAGCCGTTTTTACAATCGTCTTCTTTCAGGCGCTCCGCCATAATGCCCATAATCAGGTCGTCGGACACCAGCTCGCCGGCTTTCATTGCCGCCTGGGCTTTTTTACCCAGCTCGGTACCGGCAGCAACCGCCGCCCGTAAAATGTCCCCGGTGGAAATCTGTACGGATCCATCCATCTTGGTCAACAGCTTGGCAACCGTGCCCTTACCCGCGCCGGGTGCGCCTAATAGAATTAATTTCATGTGTGCTCCTCATTTGATCGTTATATCGATAACCGGTGATACATTGCATAACACCGGCTGACTTATCGTGTCAGGCCATCATATACCAGATTCAAACAAAGCTCGGACTGGAAAACTTTATTCCATCATAAATTATTTTGAGGTCACACAGAGGCAACAAGCAGGCGTCTATTGCAATCCGGCGACGCCACAGCTGTCAGCGGGGCAACTCATCGGATATATGGTCGCACATGGTATCCGCCAGCGCCTGTTTATCGGCGGGCTTCAGCTTGCGGATATAATGTTCCCGCTCCGCCGCCTCGGAGCGGTCTGCACACAGCTCGAAATACACCATCTGCAGCGGACGCCGACTGCGGGTGTACCTGGCTGCCAGCCGGTCATTATGATTATGCTCGTGCAGGCGCCGCTCAGGCGCCGTGGTAATACCGGTATAGAAGGTATTATCAGAGCAACGTAGAAGGTAAACGTACCAGCTCATGCCCTGGAGATAAATTCCTGGGTTTCAGTATTGACCTTGATGGTCTCACCCGCCAGCAGATATTCCGGCACCTGTACCACCAGCCCGGTGCTCAGGGTGGCCGGTTTGGTGCGCGCCGATGAGGAGGCCGCCTTAAGCGCCGGCGTGGTTTCCTCGATCAGCAGACTTACCGTGGATGGCAATTCAATCGCCATCACCTGGTCTTCCACCACCAGCGCATTGATACCGTCCATGCCTTCCACGATAAACAGCAGCTCATCGGCCATATCCTCGTCGGACAGGGTGTGCTGCTCATAGCTTTCCACATCCATAAATACCCAGCCATTGCCTTCACGGTACAGTGGCTGCACGCTGCGGCGGGCCACATCGATCACATCCACCACCTCGTCGCCCTTGAAGGCATGCTCGAACTTCTGTTTTGTGACCAGCACCTGCCCCTTCACTTTATACAGGGTATTACCGCTGCGGGAACAGGCAGTCTGTACGTGCAGGCTTTTAATCACAATGTTCTGCCCGTTGTAGTGGATAAAGGTGCCACGTTTGATTTCATTCGCTTTCATCTAGGATACCTGGAGGTCTGATACTGCTGTAAATTGTGGCGTATAATACCCGCATTTTTGCGGCGGATGTAAAAACTGTGAGTGAATTTGTAGCGGGTCAACGCTGGATTAATGATGCCGAGCTGAGCATGGGCCTGGGCACCGTGCTGGCGGTGGAGCACCGTACCGTGAGCATTATTTTCCATGCCATCGGGGAAACCCGCACCTACGCCAGGGAAAGCGCCCCGCTCACCCGAATTCGCTTTAATTCAGGGGACCAGATCACCGATATTCACAAGCGCAAGCTGACTATCCTGGATGTCCGCGAAAACCAGGGCTTGCTGAGCTACCAGGTGGTGAACGAGTCCGGCGACAGCGAATGGCTGGAAGAGCGTGACCTGGACACATCGATTCGCCTGAATAAGCCGCTGGATCGCCTGCTCAGCGGACAGGTTGATGATAATCGCTGGTTTTCACTGCGCCACCAGGGCTGGCAGAGCCTGCTGAAGAATTTTGCCAGCGGCATCACCGGCCTGACCGGCGCACGCACCAGCCTGATTCCACACCAGCTGTACATTGCCAACGAAGTGGCACGACGCTATGCACCCCGGGTGCTGCTGGCGGATGAAGTCGGCCTGGGCAAAACCATTGAAGCCGGCATGATCCTGCACCAGCAGCTGAGCACTGGCCGCGCCAGTCGGGTACTGATTATTGTGCCGGAACCCCTGATCAACCAGTGGCTGGTGGAACTGCTGCGCCGCTTTAACCTGTTTTTTAATATCTATGATGAAGAGCGCTGTGAGGCCATCACCCAGAGCAGCGACTTCAGCAACCCGTTTATGGCAGAACAGCAGATACTCTGCAGCCTCGATCTGTTCACACAGAATGCCGAGCGCTTTGCCCAGGTGATTGATGCCCCCTGGGACCTGCTGATTATTGACGAGGCCCACCATTTGCAATGGAGCCCGCAGCAGGTGAGCGAGGAATACCGCCTGGTTGAACAGCTCGCCGCACAGAGCAAGGGGCTGTTGCTGCTAACCGCCACCCCCGAACAGTTTGGCAAGCAGAGCCATTTTGCCCGTCTGCGTCTGCTGGATGCGGATCGCTTTAATGATTACGACAGCTTTATCCAGCAGGAAAGCCATTACCAGCAGATTGCCGAACTGATCGAACAGCTCGGTGCGGACCAGCCCCTGAGCCAGCAGCAACTGGATTTGCTCAGACGCTACCACAATGAACTGGATGACAGCGCTCTACTGGCCGGCACGCTGAGCCCACAGGCAAAAACCCGTTTAATCAATCACCTGCTGGACTGCCACGGCACCGGTCGTGTGCTGTTCAGGAATACACGAGCGGCGATTCAGGGTTTTCCCGAACGCCAGCTTACGGACCACCCACTGGAGTTACCCACTGACTATGCAAGCGCACTGCAGGCAGAAACCGATATCACACGCCATCTATACCCTGAACAGCTAGTCGGCGAAGGCTGGACTCGGCAGGACCCTCGCATCAACTGGCTGGTGTCGATGCTTGATCAGTACCCGCAGGACAAACTGTTGCTGATCTGTCATTACGCCTCTACCGCGGTCGAGCTGTCCCGTGCGCTGAAAGAAAAATACGCCATTGCCTCGTCGGTGTTTCATGAACAGCTGAGCATTGTCGAGCGGGATAAACGCGCCGCCGATTTTGCCGACAGCGAAAGTGGTGTACAGCTACTGATCTGTTCGGAAATCGGCAGTGAAGGTCGCAACTTCCAGTTTGCCCGACACCTGCTTTTATTTGATCTGCCGCTGAATCCGGATCTGCTCGAACAACGGATTGGCCGACTCGACCGTATTGGCCAGCAACACCATATTCAGATACACGTGCCGTTTTTCGAACACACCGCGCAAAGCCGTTTATTCAACTGGTATCACCAGGCACTGAATGCATTTAATTCAACCTGCCCCGCCGGTGCGCAAATCTATGGGGAGCAATACGACAACCTGCTTGTCATGCTGAATAGCGGCAGCGCTTCGGAAACAGCATTCAACGAGTTTGTCGATCAATGCAGGCAACAACACGATGCCCTTAACCAGGCAATGCATGAGGGACGGGATCGACTGCTGGAATACAGTTCCTGTCGCAGGGACATTGCACTGGATCTGCAAAAGCGCATTGAACAGTTCGAGAAGCAGTCGCAGCTTAAACCGTTTATGCTGGACCTGTTCGACAACTACGGGGTGAATGTAGAGGAACATAAACCCGGTTCATTTATTATCACCCCGGCCGAACACATGCTTGGGCAATTCCCGGGACTACATGATGACGGCATGACCATTACATTCGAGCGTGAAGTCGCGCTGCTGCATGATGACATGCACTTTCTCAGCTGGGACCACCCCATGGTTTTAAATGGCATGGATATGTTGCTGGGCAATGAACTGGGTAATACCTCGGTATGCAGTATTCGCCACCCTGAGCTTAAACCCGGCCAGTTATTATTGCAGGCGGTTTATATTCTGCAACTTGATCCACCGATAGAATTGCAGCAGGCACTCAGTCAACAGTCATTACAGCCGCTACCGGTTTTAATTACACTCAATGAACAGGCTGAGGAAATTGAGCACAACCTGCAGGAAAAACAGATGAAGACACTGGATAAAAATATCTGCAAGCAGGTTATCCAGCTCAAACAAACGGAAATTAAAAATCTGCTGAACCAGGCTGCATCGATACTCAAACAGCATGCCGAAGATTATCTAACAATGCATTACCAGGGGCAGCGGCTAACCCTGGAAAATGAAATTGATCGTCTGCAACAGTTACAGCAAATCAACCCTCAGGTGCGTGATGAGGAAATCGAATTTTTCAGCGATCAACTACAGGTACTGAACAGTTCGTTGCACCACCCGGTAAGCCGGCTGGATTCAGTCCGCCTGATAATTACCACCTGAAGTCACTCAGCACTGAGTGGCTAACTGGCGCAGGGGTTGGCGACACAGCTGGCAGGAATAGATTGCAGCACCACGGAGTATTTTATTGTGGCGTATTGTACTCAATTCATGTTCACGGCAAGCACAGGCGTAACGATGACGCCGCTGCTGTCTCAGTGGCAGCTCGCTGATATCATAGCGACTGGTCACCTCTGCAGGCAGTTGAAACAGCGCCATTACTTCAGCCCACTCTTTACCATGAGGCCTGATTTTTCTGCCCTGAGAGAGAACATAGGCAACATAATGCGCCACCTCATGTCCCACCGTATGCTGCAGGGCGTGATCAAAATAATGGGCAAAAATAATCGGGTTGTAACGAATCCAGTATTCGCTATAACGCCCTGACCGCCGGTACACAAACATACCCGATGACTTGCCACGTAAATCAAATTTAACCGGAATCTCTGACAGCTGCAGGCCCAGTAATTGATTGGCCTGATCGATATAGAAAGCGGTTTTATCGATGACCTGTTGTTGCTGTGATGGGTTCAGGCTAGAACGACTGTGCATGGTATTAACATCGCCCCTGTACACACTTGAACCCACCGCTAAACAATGGGTAAATCTGACTCTCCGGGGTGCAGGCTATATATCGACTTGGCATGGAGACATAGTGTATATTACCCGCATCTAAAGTAAACAGGATAACTATGGATCAGCTATTCATTGCCCGCCAGCCTATCTATGATCGTGACAAGGGCGTTCTGGGTTACGAACTGCTTTATCGTAGCAGCCTGTTGAATCGCGCCAATATCACCGACGCCGACCAGGCCTCCTGTGAAACCATTCTCAACTCCTTTATGCATATCGGCATTGATAATATCGTCGGTAGCGCACTGGCCTTTATCAACCTGCCCCGCGAATTTATTGTGAATGACACATTGATGCCTGCCTTCAAGGAACAGGCTGTGCTGGAAATTCTCGAGGACATTGAACCGGATGACGAAGTCATTGAAGGTATCAAGCGCTTCAAGCAGGCAGGTTACCAGATTGCACTGGATGATTTTGTGTATCGAGACGAGCTGATACCCCTGATTGAGCTGGCCGACTATATCAAGCTCGATGTGATTGATTTATCCAAATCGCAGCTGCAAGAACAACTGATACACCTGAAACCCTACAGGGCCAGGGTGGTTGCAGAGAAAGTCGAAACCCATGAGCTGTATGAATTCTGCTACGAGCTGGGCATGGACTATTTCCAGGGTTTTTTCTTCTGCCAGCCTGAAATGCTGCAACAGAAGTCGCTGCCCAGTAATAAGCTGGTTGTTCTCAATCTGATTAACAAATTACACGACCCGGATATCAGCTCGGAAGAACTGGAAAACCTGCTGATACAGGACATCACCCTCAGCTATAAACTGCTGCGTTATATCAACAGTGCCGCCTTCAGTTTAAGACGTGAAATTGATTCAATCAAAGATGCGATTGTTCTGCTGGGTATCAAAAACCTGCGTGAATGGATCAGCCTGATTATGATGTCCAGGGTGCTCGACAGCAAACCCACTGAACTGATTGTCACCGGCATGATACGTGGCAAGATGCTGGAATTGCTGGCAGAAGAAATGCAGCCCGAAATACGCCACCAGATGTTTATTATCGGCCTGTTCTCGGTACTGGATGCGTTGATGGACCAGCCAATGATCGAGTTACTGGATACGGTAATACTGAGCACACCGATTAAACTGGCCTTACTGGACAAGGCCGGCCCCCAGGGTGAGCTTTATCAGTATGTGCTGCAGTATGAACAGTGTGACTGGGATGAAATCAACCAGCTGGGTGAAAAGCGTGAGCTGTTTATCCAGTCCTACCTCGAAGCTATTCACTGGGCCGATCAGAGCATGAAATCACTGCTGGGTGAATAAACTTTGCCATCAACACGGAACTCATATACATGTGTGTACGTGGATATAAGTTGAGCATTTTTCAGTTTATGGATATCTCAAAGCATAAACTGCCTGCTTACACCCTGATGCGGACGGTTAAGTGGTACTGTAAACCTCCCTGTTTTAGTGACACCCTAAATTAGAGTTTTCGTTTTGTTTATGAATGGCTAGATACTCCCATGGTGTCAGATCATTGAGCGAATCATGGGGGCGTTCTTCGTTGTATTCTCTGATCCAGTTTTCGGTCAGTTCTCTGACTTCATTTAAGGTTTTAAAAACATACATATTCAAGATTT